>OIXV01000094.1_pt1 | contig 85005 bp, 87 predicted proteins | sample 1587771 | NCBI WGS metagenome assembly OIXV01 (sample SAMEA3888893, study PRJEB22519) | human gut metagenome | biome: human gut; feature: human-associated habitat; material: faeces | place: Denmark | collected 2010
CTGTGATATGGTGTGTTGCTACCAGGAGGTGCAACGCATGAAAACATTACTCAAGGACATGTATGACTGCTTCTATGCCCCACCAGAGTTTTCAGAGCAGAAGCAGGAATTGGAAGAATGTCACCAGACGCTGATTCAAGTGCTGGAGAAGCCGGAACGGCGGCTGGTGCTTCGAATCATGGATGCCCAGAGTCTGATGACAGAAGAACGCTCCATCGACAGCTTTATCTTTGGATTTGAGTTGGCGTGGCAGATTTCCATGGAACTAAATCAATTTGAAAAAGAGCACTCAGTCTCTCGCTGTATGGCGAGGAAATCGGGCGCCCTCTCCATGTCCGAAAGGGAGGCCGCAACATGAAGAAACGAATCATCACTGTCGCGGCATTCGCCGCCTGTCTGGCCCTGTGTGCCGCTGTGTAGCCGCAGAGCGAACCAGCCGAGGAAACACCCGCAGTGCCAACTCCGATTGCTGTAACCGCCACACAGCCCAAACTCCTGGAGATACCAGAAATCGAAGAAATCATAACTCCCGAGGAAAAAAGCTTGAAGTGATGAAACCAAAGCAGACTGATGTCGCTATCCCAACTCCAGAGCCAACGCCAACTCCCACTCCGACAAAGGAAGCGATGGAAGTTTCAGAGCAAGAAAGCGAATCACAGAAAGAACCAGAACCCGCTCCAACATCATCTGACAGCGCTCCGGACAACATGGTCTATGTATCGGGCTTCGGCTGGATAGAAAGCCAAGGCCCAACCATGTCGAATACGCCGAGGATATGTACGAGAACGGCAACAAAATTGGGGGCATGGGATACATGAAAAGCAGTGCGGTATCAGGCCAAGCCTGGTACCGTACTGCTTATTCCGTTTCATTCTCCAATGCGTCGCTGAATATCTCGTGGACATGAATCAGTGCTGCGACCTCGCAGGCAAACCGATTCGCCAGCGCCTTCTCCTCCCACCAAGTCCTCTGCGGCGTTGCGTCATGTCCCGCATTCTGCTCCGCCTCCGCTTTGGCCTCGCGGATGGCCTTCTGCGCGGAGAGCCACCGCCCATAGGCGCCGCCGTACAAGTCCCTTTTCAGTTTCCGCAGCGCGGCCTTGTACGCCTTCTCCGCTCCGCTGGGGCCGTTGTAGTTGAGCCGAATGGCCAGCTCCTGAAAAGTCATGCCGACCTCGTCCGGCTGGCCGATGCCGAGGTAGCTTCGCACCAGATTCAGCTCTCTGGGCGTCAGCACCTCCTCCATCCGCTGCATCAGCAGCGTCCGGCGCATGAGGCGGTCATAGGCCACGGCAGAATCGCCGCCGCAGCTGACGGAGAACACATCGTCACCTAACTGCCGGACGCAAAACAGCGTCCGGTATTCTTTTATCAACGCCCCAGCCACCTTGGCAGATACATTCAGTTCTCCGCACACCACCTTGACCAGCTCAGCATCAGATGAGCCCCATCCCTCGGCACAGAGGTATGCCACCCTGCGCAGTTGATTGTACCGGCTGATGGGAATGGACAGAGAGGAAGAATGCTGTGCGGCGTAGTCGGACAGCGCCGCTTCTATCGCGGGCGTCGCATAGGTCAGCAGCTTTGTTCCGTAGGCGGGATCAAAGTGCCCCGCCGCGTCCAGCAGCGCCAACGCCGCCTCCTGCTTCAAATCCTCCATCTCACACCACGGTGTGTACGCCCGCGCCAGTTCGGTGAGGTAACCCTCGTTCTGTGAGACGAGCCGCTCCGCGGCGTTTTTGTCTCCGGCTTGCATCCGCAAAGCCAGCTCTTCATTGCAGGGGCTATCTCCTGCAACGGTGTACATATTTTTCGTCACAGGAACGCCCCCTTCCTCATTTCAGCCGCTTTTCTGCCTCCGCGTAAATGTGCTCCAATTCCATGTCCCGCGCATATCCGTCAGCGGCATAGTCATTGTCCATCAGCGCCTTATCCCGGTAGCTCTCCGCCAGATACAGCGCCTCCCGCCGCAGGTCATCGGAGATTTTTCCTCTCTGGTGATGCTTGCGGATCGTCCCGGTTCGGGTATTGAACAGGCGGTAGACCGGGTGCTGCTTGTTCTGCTCCTTCTGGTGCATCATCGCGCCATACTGCCGACAGGTATAGCGATTGTCCTGCGGTGCGACGCCGTCGCAGTATTTGGGGATGTGACCGTTGGTGGTCAGAAAATATTTCCCGCAGCCTTGGCACTGGCTGGGCGCGTGGCCGTGGTGCAACCCGTTCAAAAGGTCGTAGGTGTAAAAATCTGTGAGCCGCAGGAAAGATACCCGTTCCACAAACACCATTTCTTTTTCGTTTTTAGGACTGCGGGCAAACACATAGGTGGAGGACAGCTCCGGGTAAACCGTGAACGGCTCCATATCCAAGCTCTGTAAACTCCGCATCTCATCCCAAAACTGCTCGCTGTTGAAGCAGTCATGCGCGGCCACGGCGAAATGTGTTTCGTTCCGTTTTTTCAGACGCCGCAGATAATCCAGCTCAAAGAACCGCCCCGCTGCATAGAAGTGATACATGGCGATTGGGATGCGTATGATCCCGATGCAGAATCTCAGGAACTCCGTCTGGAACTCCGAATCGGGCGTCCGTATTTGCAGGAGGTTTCTTTCGTCAAACAGGATATTGATCCGGCGCATTTCCTTCTCGTAGTCATTGTAGCAAAAGGGTGGATACTTCCAAAGCAGTTCAGTCAGATACAATATCCGTTCCCGCAGCTGCGGGAATACCGCCGCAGCCTCCTCATCGCTGCCCTGTACCACCACAGGGAACAGGAAGGTCGGTGCGCCGCCGGCCTGTATCAGCTCCGGCAGTTTTTCTTCGGGAATGTTCAGAATGGACATCGCCATGAATCCCGCCTGGAACTCCTTCTCCTGATAAAAGATCTTGTCATTCCAGACATCCATTGTGAACTGCGTGAAATCGTTGTTCTGCTGTACTCCCAGCGGCATAGCATTGCCCTCCTGTCCCATATCCGTTTTGCATCTGTCCCGCAATATTCTCATTCTATCAAAAAATACAGAATAATCAAGTGAAAGGGTTAGAGCCTCGACTGAAGCGAGGTCTCTGCCCTTACCTTTTTATCTGGAGGTTTTTTTATGTCTCAAATCAACCGACTGCAAACCATTGACGCGGACACGTTGCAAAGCACCGCTTACGAACCGGTCTCCTTCGTGGTCGACGATCTGCTGCCACAGGGACTGCACCTGCTGGCAGGCGCGCCGAAGATCGGCAAATCGTGGCTGGCGCTGTGGCTGTGTCTCTGCGCCGCGCAGGGCAAGCCGCTCTGGACGTTCGCCACACGGCCATGCGAGGTGCTGTACCTCTGTCTGGAGGACAGCTTCCAGCGTATCCAGAGCCGCCTCTTTGATCTCACAGAGGACGCACCGCCCACGCTGCACTTCGCCGTCATGTCCCAGCAGCTCCACAACGGGCTGGTGGAACAGATCGAGCAATTCCTGAAGGAGCATCCGCAGACCAGGCTCATCGTCATCGACACGCTCCAGCGCATCCGCACCGCGGGCAATGACGCAAACCCGTATGCCAGCGACTACCGAGACATCGGCGTTCTGAAAGCGCTGGCGGACAAGCACCGCATTGCCATTCTGCTGGTGCATCATCTGCGGAAGATGAATGACGATGATCCCATGAACATGATTTCCGGCACCACCGGACTCAGCGGTGCCACCGACAGCAACTTCGTCCTCCGCAAGAGCAAGCGCAGAGAGAACACAGCCACGCTCTACTGCACCGGACGGGACATCCCCTACCGGGAACTGGCATTGGAGTTCGACGGTGAGGATCATGTCTGGAAACTGCTGTCAGATGACTGCGAACAGAAAAAGCAGCCCAACGAGAGAATTCTTTTTCTTCTCTTTGAATTGCTGCGCCGGCAGCCGGAGATCAGCGCCCCTGCCAAGGTGCTGTTGGAAAAGATCGACCCTGCCGATACAGAGGGGCTGACCCCCAACAGCTTCTCCCACCGAATCCGCAAAAGTGTTGACGCTCTAAGGAGAAGCGGCATTACGGTGTCCTTCCGCAAGAGCAACGGCGACCGTCTGATCTGCCTGAAAAGGGTCGATGGTGTCGATGATCCCGCTGCCGGAAACATCGTCACCATCGACTCTGAGAACCCGCCGTGTTTCGGCGTGTGAGCCGCTGTGTGCGCGGTTAAGGGCTGGGGTGGCGTGTGTACCCGCCGAGAGGATATTCTGCCCGCACGGGGCAAATTCCGAGACGGCATAAAAACGGCGAATACGCCGCCAAGCCCTCTGCGCGTCCAGCGTTTCAGCAGCATGAAGCGCACGCCGAGGGTAGTGATCCCACCCCCATGCAGGAACGCCGAAAAATGTAAACCGGGAGTCTTATCACCTCCCCCAACAGGGCTCCCGCCAAAACCCAGCGAAGCGGTTTCGGTGGGAAGAGGACGAGCGACAGAGAGAGCGAGTCCTGCCGCTTGCGGCGGGACGAGGGATTCGTCGTCCGCTCGGACGACGGCCAGCATCGCATTTGTCTGGTCTGCGGCGAAGCCGCTGCCCTGCCAAATGCCCCGGGCGGGCGGAAGCCCTGCACCCACTTTTAGCTACGATTGGAGGAAAACATGAAAAAAGATATCAAATTCAGCACGCGCATGGCGTCCGCTGACCGTGAGAAGATCAGGGCACTGGCGGCGAAGGCCCATATGTCCATGAGCGACTATGTCACCGCCTGCTGCCTCGGCAAACGGATCGTTGTCATTGACGAGCAAAAGGAATTGCTCCGGCAGCTCAAGGGCATCGGCAGCAACATCAACCGCCTCACCATCCTTGCCAACATGGGTAAGGTGCAGATCATCAATCTGGAGAAAGCTGCCAGTGAGCTATCCGAGGTCAGCGCCGCGCTGCGCGCGGCAGTGGAAGGTCGGTGAGCCGTATCGCCATCGTACATTTCGTGAACTACAAAAAGGGAACGCAGTCCCGCGCCGCCATGCGCGGCGTGATGCTCTATGTCATGCAGGAAAAGAAAACCACATGGGAGGGCGCGCCGCTCGTCAGCGGCATCAACTGCCAAGTGCAAAGCGTCTACGACGATTTCCTGAACACGAAACTGCTCTACCACAAGGACGGCGGCGTGATGTTCTACCACATGGTACAAAGCTTTCCGAAGGGCGAAGCCGTTGATCCCCGGCAGGCCCACGAAGCTGCGCGGCGGCTGGCGGAATACTTCGACGGCTGCGAGGTGCTGGTCTGCACCCATGTAGACCGGGAACACATCCACTCCCACTGCGTCATCAACTCCGTCAACTTTGAGACAGGCAAGAAGCTGCACATGGCAAAGGAGCAGCTGCAGGAGCTGATGCGGCGCAACGACGCGATCTGTCTGGAGATGGGGCTGCCGGTCTTTGAGCCGACCGCGCAGCAGGCCCGCGGCATGAGCGGTGCGGAATACCACACGGCTCTGAAGGGTCAAAGCTGGAAGCTGCGGCTCATGAACACCATCGACGAGTGCATGAAATACGCCGCCGACAAGGACGCTTTCGTTTCCCTAATGGCGTCCGAGGGTTATCAGGTGCGATGGGAAAACAACCGCAAGTACATCACCTACACCACACCGGACGGCATGAGGTGCCGCGACAGCAAATTACACGAGGAAAAGTATTGCAAGGAGGCCATGGAACATGAATTCAGAATACGGGCAAAGCTCGTCCAAAGAAAATTCCATCGAGCAGCGAAAATCGATGGAGGAATTGAAGCGGATGAATCAGCCGAACTGCGCGCCGCCGTCTGCACCGCAGCCGATCCAGCCCATTGTGATCCAGTGCGATCTGCCGCAGGCGATGGACAAGCTGACGGAGCAGGCAGACGGAATAAACTGGGAGCTGGAGGAAATTCGGAAGACCCTGTCGGAGCTAAAAACGCGCGTCGACCTGACACCGGTGCAGCAGTCTCTGGCGGAGATGCAGAGATCGCTGACAGAGATGAACAAGCTGCTGGAACGGGTTGGGAACCTGAGCGAGAAGTATTCCTCCAAGTGGATCGACTGGCTCCCGGATTTCAGCCTGCTGGTGGCCCTCAAGTGGATTATGCTGGTGCTGATCCTTGGCACGGCGGCACTGGCAGGGTGGTATGGCGCGGCGGCGATCCGCAGCCTGTTTCTCTGATGCCCGCCGTGGCCGGGTTGACCGCTGTGGGGACATTGATGGACGAGGATGAGGACGCTGAGGAAAAGCGGCGGCGCATGGAGGCGAAGATCGCCGCCGAAAACTTCGGTGCGGTGATCGGCTTCGCCGCGGGCGCGGCTATGGCGGTGAAAGAAAAATTGGACGAGCAGGCTGTGCAAGAAAAACAGCAGCAAACGATGGGAGGATTAGGATGAAACAGGATTGGGAAATTTATCGTGACACGGGCATCCTCGGCGCCTACCGGCCGGAGCAGGTCATCCTGCGCCGCTCCGAGGACGGCGGCGTGGAAACTCTGTTCCGCGACAGCACAGCCAAGTGGGAGGGCAATGACCTCACCCGTCAACGGGCGATGCTGGTTGGTGGGAAGTGCTTCCTTGTGACCTCCGTATTCCCCGGCGGCGCATCGGCAACACCCACAGACAAGCTCCTGCAGCTTATCGACACAAAGTTAGGGCGGGAGCAGCATGAGCAGTAAAATTCCGGTAGACTTGCGAGAGCCGGTGCGGTATACTTCGTGTTACCGTACCGGCCTGCCCCAACGAAAAGGAGGTAACTATGGCAGGTCAAGAAGATCAGCAATACACCGTACTCTACGGGCGGCTCAGTCAGGAGGACGAGCGGGCCGGAGAGTCCAACAGCATTCAGCACCAGCGCACCCTGCTGGAGAAATACGCAAAAGAAAAGGGCTTCGAGAACACCATCTTCCTTGCGGATGACGGCTACTCTGGTACGAACTTCGAGCGGCCTTCATGGAAAAAGATCGTGGAGATGATCGAAGCAGGACAGGTGGCGAACCTCATCGTAAAGGACGCCTCCCGCTTGGGGCGAGAATACCTTCAGGTGGGCTATTACATGGAGATATATTTTCCCCAGAAGAATGTCCGCTTCATCGCTGTCAACGATGGCGTGGATTCAACAGTGGAGAGCAGCAATGACTTCAACCCCATCCGCAACTGGGCCAACGAGCTTCACGCCAAGGATACCAGCCGCAAGGTCCGTGCGGTCATGAAAATGAAAGCGGAGCAGGGAGAGCGGCTGGGCGGCAGACCGCCCTACGGCTATCGGAAAAGTGATGGTGACGCCAACACGCTGGTTCCGGACGAGGACACCGCGCCTGTGGTGAAGCGCATCTTCTCCCTCTGCGCCGCTGGAAACGGCCCCAAGCGAATCGCCACCATCCTCACTAAAGAGCAGGTGGTGAACCCGTCCAACGCCTACTACCGCAAGACTGGAAAAAGCCATCGGGGACTGGACACCACCAGACCCTGCCTGTGGTCTTCCAACAGCGTCACCAGCATTCTGAACAATGAGGTCTACCTCGGACACTCGGTTGGGCTTCGCACCACTACGATCTCCTACAAAAACAAGCAGCGTGTGGAGCGCCCTGAAAGTGAGCGGTTCGTGGTGAAGAACACCCACGAAGCCCTTGTCACGCAGGAGCAGTGGGACATCGTGCAGGAGGTGCGTCAGCACAAAAAGCGTGTCCCCAAGCACATGGACGAGCCGAACATCTTCTCTGGACTGGTGTTCTGCGCGGATTGCGGCAAGCCGCTGGTGCTGCACAGAGCCAGCACGATGAAGCGGACGGAGTACAACTTCAAGTGCTACACCTACGGCAAAAAGGGCAAGACCGTTTGCACGCCGCATCACATCCGGGAGTTTGAACTGAAAGCCGTTGTGCTGGAGGACTTACGCCGGGTGACGCACTTTGCGCGGATGAAGGAAAAGCAGTTCGCCGCCTACATCAGCAGCAAGAATACGCTGGAGCTGCGGCGTGAGATGAACACGATCCAAAAAGATCTGGATACCATGCGGCGGCGCAGAGAGGAACTGTCCAAGCTGTTCAAGCGGCTCTATGAGGACAATGTGCTGGGGCGGGTGACCGATGAGCAGTACCGGATGCTGGCGGGCGATTACACCGTCGAACAGAAAGCGTTGGAGGAACAGATCCCCGAAAAGGAGGCCCGGCTGGAAAAGCTGAAAGCCGCCTCCGCCAACGTGAACACGTTCGTTGAGAAGGCGAAGCAGTACACCGCCATCGACGAACTGACGCCGGAGCTGCTGCGGCTGTTCATCCAGCGGATCGAGGTGGGAGAGCGGGCAGAGAAATATTCCCGCAGCGCAAGCCAGAGCATCCGCATCGTATACCGCGACATCGGCACGGTGGACAGCGCGATGGAGCAGGGCGAGGAGCAGCCGCATATAGCGCTGCCCCTGAGCGAGGTATTACGCCAGCTTCCCGCATAATAAAAACAGAGAAAAAGCAAGAAAGCGGACAGCAAACGCTGTCCGCCCCCTTGCAAGATATGGTGTCAACTTGTGTCCCTATGAACATTACCCGAAGCGTCCAAGTCCTTTTCTTTATTCCTCCGCTTTACTCAGCAGCTTCGGCGCGCTCGTGTCCATCAAAAACGTCCCGAGCGGCGCGGTGATGACGATGCCGAGCACCGCGACTGACAGCACGATGCTGCCGCAGGGCAGCCCCGCCGCAAGCGGCACCGAACCGATGGCCGCCTGCACCGTCGCCTTGGGAAGATAGGCAAACACGCAGAAGAGCCTCTCTTTCGCCGTGAGCGGCGTTCTGACAAGGCAAAGGCACACACCCACGGCGCGGAAAATGAGCGCCGAGAAGATCATGCCGACCGCCGCAAGGCCCACGCCCGCCATATAGCGGATATCGACCGCCGCTCCGACGAGGACGAACAAAATGACCTCCGCCGCCAGCCAGAGCTTGCCGAATTTTTCAGAGAGCCGCTTGGCAACGAACGGCGTGCACTTCATCTTAAGTAAGCACGCCATGCTGACGACCGCGAGCAGACCCGACACCGGCACGATGCCCTCGAGCCAGCCCTCCGCCGCGACGAGCAGCAGCGAGACCCCCAGCACGATGATGACCTTCATGCTGTTGCGGATGCAGTGCGATCGGGCATAGGCAGTCTCGAAAAAGCGGCTGAGCAACCACCCGACAAGCGCACCCAGCGCAACGCCGAGCACGATCGACGCAGGGATGCTCAAAAAGTCCGCGGCGTTGGCGCTGCCGCCCTGCGCCGTGTGCAGAAACGTTGTAAACAGCACAATGACGAAGATATCGTCGCACGATGCGCCGGCCAGGATCATCTGCGGGATGCTCTTGTCCGTTCCGCGGCCGCTTTCCATCAGCTGCACCATGCGCGGCACGACGACCGCGGGCGACACCGCCGCGAGCACCGCGCCCATGACCGCCGCCTCCACGCGCGTGACGCCGAGGAAGCACGGCGCGAGCAGCACATAGCCGATGATCTCGCACGTTGCGGGCATGCACGACATCAGGATCGCCGGACGGCCGACCTTTTTGAGGTCGCCCAAATCGAGCGACAGTCCCGCCTTGAGCAGGATAATAACGAGCGCGAGCTTGCGCAGGTCGGCTGAGATCGACAAGATCGAGCCGTCCAACACATTGAGCAGGCACGGTCCCAGCAGGACCCCCGTGAGCAGCATCCCGAGGATGCGCGGCAGCTTCAGCTTCTGGCAGAGCGCGGCCAGCGCAAGGCCGATCAGAAAGATGAGCGCGAGTGAAGTTAGCATAAATTTCTCCCTTTGGACACAAAAAAGCTGATGCCCCCTGTGACCGTTCAAAATCACAGAAGTCATCAGCTCAAAAAAGCGGTTTCGGCAGTGCCGTGGGAGAACCTCATTCCCGATTGCGCAGTATAGCAAAGCGCGGGCAAAAATGCAAGCCCTTTTTCAAAAATCAGCGCTCGAACGTCACCTGATAGGCCCCCAACACCTGCGTGCAGGGGATGACGGCGGCGTTTTCGACCGTGAAGGCAGCCTTTTCATAGTGCGCCGTCTCCGCCTCGGGGATGGCGGGCAGTGTTTTGCCGAGGCTGACGCCGTGCGCGCCGCCTGAAAAGTGCCAGGCAAATTCACAGTCGCAGAATTCCTTGTTTGCTGTGATCTTCTCCGCGGGCACGAGCGTAAACGTACCGTCTTTCAAGTAATAGCAGCCTACGTTGTCCTTTTCCGCAGGGCAGTCGCCCTCGATGCCGACGCCGGTGAACGAGATCGTTAGCTCCGGGAGCGTGAAGATCGTCTTTTTGCCGTCCTTCGTAAAGGGAACATCGTCCCAGCGGCCGATGTTGACCCAGCCGCGGCTGCCGTCCTTTTCTGCAGCGGTGTTGCATTCAAGATGACCCGTTTCGTCGCCGCGTATCTCCGCGTTGACGCGCAGCACCGGGCGCAGCGAGGTGAAGCCCTCCGGCAAAATGGCGCGCAGGCGGTCCTGCTCCGCGCCGTAGGCCATGACAAACTGTTCAACGGTCATCATGCTTCCTCTGTTTCCTTTTGTGCGCGCTCCGCGTCTTGCCTCAGCAGCCGCAGATAGGCGTCGAGATAGAGCTTGTGCGTCACGCTTAAAAGTGCCGAGCGCAGCAGTTCCTTTTCATCCGACTCGTCCTGTCCGACGCTTGCAAGATGGTCGCTCGCGCCGAAGACATAGCGGATGAGATTTTCAAATTCCTCGCAGAAGTAGTGATAAGCGGTCGGCAGATCGTAGGTCTCGTGCTGGATGCCGATCAGCGCGCGGATGTCGTCCATCGCGACGACGCTCTTGATGCACGAGACAAAGATGAGGTACGCAATGCTCTCCGCGCCGTAGGCCTTTTTCTCCGGCCCCGGGATGATCTTCTGCTTAACATAATTGCTGACCATCGAGGCTGTGATGGGACTGAGCCCGCATCCCGTGATGGATCGATTGACATAACGTGTCACCTGTTCGAGATACAACCCCACGTCGGGAATTTCCCCGAGCCGCGGGATGTGAAAGCTGCGGACAGACTCTGCCAAATGGCTGCACATATTTTCGTCCATAGCTGCTCCTCCGTTCAAACTGCGTTTTCATCATCTTAAACTTTGGTGAAAAAAATGTCAATAAGTTTTCCAAAAACCGATTGACAGTTATTGAAAATCGTTGTATTGTAGTCGAAGATGTTTTTACCTGACAACAGGTTTTTTAATAACCGATTATTATTTTTGGAGGCTTCCCCATGATGAAACTGATCGCCGACTCCTCTGCCAACCTCACGATGCTGGAGGGCGTAACCTATCAGAGCGTGCCCATGACCATCCGCGCCGGCGAGCGCGACTTCGTGGACGATGAAACGCTCGACACTCACGAGCTGCTCGACTATCTCGCGGCCCACAACGGCAAATCCAGCACGGCCTGCCCCAGCCTCGACGGCTGGCTCAAGGCGTTCGAGGGCGCGGATGAGATTTTCGTCATTACCATCACAAGCAGCCTGTCCGGCACCTGTGCCTCGGCCATGGCCGCGCGCGACGTGTATCTCCAGTCGCATCCCGAGGTCAAAATTCACGTCTTTGACACGCTGAGCACGGGGCCGGAGATGCAGCTTCTTGCCGAAAGACTCGCAGAGCTGCACGCGAAGGGTCTCCCCTTCGACGTGATCTGCGAAAAGGGGCGGGAATATCTTGCCACCACGCGCATTTTCTTCAGCCTCAAGTCGCTGCACAATCTGGCGCAGAACGGCCGCGTCAGCAAGATCGCCGCGGGCGCCATCGGCATTCTCGGCATTCAGATCCTCGCCACCGCAAGTCTTGAGGGCACGATACAGCCCGTTGAAAAATGCCGCGGTGAAAATAAGACCCGCGCTGCGATGCTGCAAAGCATTCTGAACGCCGGCTACCGCGGCGGCAAGGTGCGTATCCACCACGCCGAAAATCCGGAGGCGGCTGGGGCGCTCGCCGCTTCGCTGCGCGGGCACTTTCCCGAAGCAGACATTGAGATACGTCCCTGCCGTGGTCTTTGCAGCTACTATGCCGAGCGCGGCGGCGTCATCGTCGCGTTCGAGATGGCGTAATATAACAAAAGCCAAACAAAAAAGCAGACAGCCTGCGCGGGCTGTCTGCTTTTTATTTGGTCTGCCATCAGGCAGCGGGAGTGGTATCAACATTGTACGTACCGGAAGCACCGCTGTCTGCGGGGGCGCTTCCAGCCTCAGGCCTTTGCGACCCGTCGGGCGGTTCGGGGCGTTCACCGTCAGAAAAGTCAGGGCGCTCGCCGCCGGGCATTTCGGGCACTTCCCCGTCGGGAAGCTTTGACTTCTCGCCGTTTGGCATCTGACCGTCAAAGCTCTCGGGCGGTTCACCGTCTGGCTTCTGTCCGCCGCCGGGGAAGCCGCCGCCCATGCCCATGCCGGTGGAAACCGTCCCGCTCTGCGCGGTCCCTTCGGTGGAGCTGTCGCCCGCCTTGAGGGTATACGCACTGTCCGCCACCACATCGGCAGATGAGAAGAGGATGAAGTTCGCACCGCATCTGGCTGTGCCGCTGTACACAGCATTGCCGTCGGCGTCTTCAATCGTGAAATTCTCGTCCGCGGCGATCAGGCTGCTCTGCGTACTGCCCGGCATGCCGCCAAAGCCCGTTGAGCCGTAAATGACGCAGGGCTGCGCGGCCTCCAGGTTCATGCCCATGCCGCTGCTACCGCCCGCGGCGAGCACCGTGCCACCCGAGACGGCGATGGTGCCGTCGGCATCCAGCGGCTCGTTGTCCGCCGTGTTGTCCGTCCACACGATCACTGTGCCGCCCGTGATGGTCAGGTCGCCGTTGGAGTCGAAGCCGTCGCCGCCCGAAGTGTAGGCGTTGATGGTACCGCCCGCGATGGTCATGGTGAAATCGTAGCCGCTCAGGTCGGAGTTTGCGGCATTCAGACAGTCGTCCGTGGCGGTGATGTCGATATCGCCGGAGTAAATGTTGAGCTCTGCCGCTTCAAGGCCCTCGCAGCAGTTCGTGATATCGATCGTGGGACCGTCCGTGCCATCCGCACCGATGTTGAGCTCAAGGTCACTGTGCACAGCGTCATCCGCGGCGTCGATGGTCAGTGTGCCGCTCTCAATGTTCAAAAGCTGCTCTGCGTTGATGGCATCGTTCACGGGAGCGTCGATATTCAATATCAAATCGCGGATGGTCAGCGACGCTTCGCCGTCCTCATCCGTCGTCGTGCCGGACTTGATGCCGTTCTTTCCATTCGCAGTGACGGTCAGCGCACCCGTGCCGCAGAGGGTGACACGCGAGCCATCCTTGCACTTGATGACGGCGTTTTCGGCATCGGTGTTGTCAGGATACGTCTCATCGTTGTTCTGCTCGGTATCGCTCAGGGAATTCGTCGTGCCGGCGGAAACGAGGATCGTCACCTCGCTCGACTTGCCGCAGGTGATGGCAGCGGTGTCCGCGCTCGTGAGCGTCAGATCGCTCAGCACCAGCGTCACGCCGGTCGTGCCCTTTTTCACCTTGATGGAGCCGTCCGCGCAGCTGCCCGAGACGGTGTAGGTACCGCTGTCGGTGATGGTGAGCGCCGTGTCGTCGATCTCGTAGCCCGTGTTAGTCTCGCCCGCGGCGGTCACGCCGCTGTCGGTAAAGGTAAAGGTCACATCGCTTGCCGCGTCCGCCATACTATTATTCATCGTACCGGCGCAGGCCGTGAGTGACAGCGCCAGCGCCGCCGCGCACAGGAAAGGCAGTAGTTTTTTCATAACAATATCTCCTCTTTCATAGCCCTCTCGGGGCGGGCGCGAGCTTTTTTCGCTCTCTGCGCCCGCTCCTTTGAGGATGGGGACAGCATACCCGCTTTGCCTAAAAGTTACCTAAAGAAAACGAACATTTTACCTTTAGGTTTCTTTTAGGTTGCGCGTTCATACTTAATCGCACAAAGGAGGTTCGACACCATGGCGATCCAAAGCTGTTTTGAACGATATGAAAAGAAATACTGCCTGAGCATTCGCCAGCAGCGATTTCTCATGGAGTGGATGATGCCCTACATGAAAAAAGACGAGTATGGCGAGTACACCATCTGCAACATTTATTATGATACCGACGACTGGCGGCTCATCCGCTCGTCGATCGATAAGCCCGTTTATAAAGAAAAGCTGCGCGTGCGCAGCTACGGCGTGCCGGAGGAAGACGGCCGGGTATTCGTCGAGCTGAAAAAGAAATACGACGGCGTCGTCTACAAGCGCCGCATCACGATGCCTGCAAATGAAGTCGACGATCTTCTCAGCGGCGGGCACGGCGATGAGTATGGGCAGATCGGTCGCGAGATCCAATATTTCCAGTCGTTTTACCGCACAGTGCCGAAGGTCTTCATTGGTTACGACCGTCTCGCCTTTGCGGGCGTCGATGACCCGGGGCTTCGCATCACCTTTGACACGAACCTGCGCTGGCGCGATACGGAGGTAGACCTCCGTATCGGCGACTACGGCGACGCGATCCCGCTCCCCTGCGGCGATGTGCTGATGGAGATCAAGATCCCCGGCGTGTGTCCGCTGTGGCTCAGCCGTCTGCTCTCCGAGGCTGGGGCCTTCCCCACCTCGTTTTCCAAATACGGCGCGTGCTACTGCGGCAGCATCCTGCGCCCTGAACCCATCATTTTAAAGGAGGACACCTGCTGTGCTTAACTCGATCATCGGAACAGAACTGACCGTATCTTCATTTTCCCTCTGCACCGCCGTCTCGCTGCTGCTGGGCGTGGGAACAGCCCTTGTCGCCATGTACCGCTCCCGCACGACGCAGAGCTTTGCCGTCACGCTCGCCATCCTGCCCGCCGTGGTGCAGCTCGTCATCATGCTGGTGAACGGTGACCTCGGCGCGGGCATCGCGGTCGCAGGTGCGTTTGGCCTCGTGCGCTTCCGCTCCGCGCCAGGAACGGCAAAGGAAATCGGCGCGCTATTTCTCGCGATGGCGCTCGGTCTTGCGACCGGCATGGGCTATGTGTGGCTCGCCGTCCTCGCATTCGCCGTACTCGCTGCGGTGATGCTGCTGCTCACGGCGGTGAACTTCGGCTCTCCCAAGGCGTCGGAACGCGTGCTGAAGATCACCATTCCCGAAAACCTTGACTACGAGGGTCTTTTCGACGACCTTTTTGCGCAATACACCTTGTCCCACACGCTTACGCGCGTCAAAACGAGCAACATGGGCTCGCTCTACGAGCTCGAATACCATATCACGCTCCCCGGCGAGACCGTGCCCAAGGCATTTTTGGACGATCTGCGCTGCCGCAACGGGAACCTGAACATCACCTGCGGGCGCGAAGCGATGAAGGACACACTGTAAGAGATATTGATTTTTTCGCGTTTTTTCTTTATACTTTTCCTGATCTCAAACACAAACGGAGGGATACTTCATGCGGCTTTTGATCGCTGAGGATGAATTGGATCTGGCCGAGGCGCTGACGGTGTTTTTCGAAAAGAACCACTTCAGCGTCGACGCGGTGCACAACGGCTTCGATGCCTATGAATACGCCTCGACGGGCGAGTATGACGCTGTCATCTTAGATGTGATGATGCCCAAGATGGACGGCATCCAGGTGCTTGAAAAGCTGCGGCAGGAGGGCGTGAAAACGCCCATCATGATGCTCACGGCCAAGGGCCAGAAGAGCGACCGCATCACAGGCTTCAATGCGGGCGCGGACGACTACCTCCCCAAGCCCTTCGCCCCCGACGAGCTCTTAAGCCGCGTGCGCGCCATCCTGCGGCGCAGCGAAGCGTATCAGCCGAGCGTTCTGCGCTTTGCTGACCTCACGCTCGACCCGAACAGTGGTGCGCTCACCTGTGGAGAGATGAGCGCGCGCCTCAGCGGGCGGGAATTCCAGGTGATGGAGCTCTTCCTGCGCTCGCCGCGTCAGGTCTTTTCCGCCGAGCGCATCATGGAGCGCGTATGGGGCTGGGACAATGAGGCTGAGATCAACGTCGTGTGGGTCAACACCTCGAACCTGCGCAAAAAGCTGCGTGCCATCGGCTCGCGCGTCACATTGCAGGCCAACCGCGGTCTCGGCTACGCGCTGGAGGAGCAGGCATGATCAAAAAGTTGCGCAGCCGCTTCATCCGCATCACGATGCTCTCCGTTACGGCGGTCATGCTGCTGCTGACCGTCATCCTGAACACGGCAAACTATATCTCGACCGATTTCGACCTGAAGCAGACGCTGACGCTCATCTATGAAAACGCCGGCGCCATCCCCAATGAGCGCTTTACCCCACAGGGGGATGCGAACGCACCGTCGCCGCCCGATGATGCCGCCGACACCCATATCCCGCCCAACGGTTCGGACGATTCGCAGACGCCGCAGGCCCCGCCCAATGACAAGGTCGCGCGGCGCGAGGGACCGTTTACCGCGGAAACACCGTTTTCCACGCGTTTTTTCGTCCTGCGCTACACCTCCGACGGCACGCTGACACAGGAAGATCTCGACAGTATCGCCTCTGTTACGGCGGACGACACGCAGGAGTACCTCTCCGCCGCGCTTGCGCACGGCGCGGGCTACGGCTATTATAAAAACTACCGTTTTTTCGCCGCGCAGACGGATGACGGAGAAAACATCGCCATCTTCCTCGACAGCTATCAGGAGCTGCGCGCGATGCGCACAGTGCTCGTCTGGTCGCTTATCGCGGACGCAGCGTGCATCCTGCTCGTCTTTCTGCTCGTCGTGCTGCTCTCGCGCCGGGCCATCGACCCCGTGGTGCGCAGCGCCGAGCAGCAAAAACAGTTCATCACCGACGCGAGCCACGAGCTGAAAACACCCATCACGGTCATCGCCACGAGCCTCAAGGTCCTCGAAATGGAGACCGGCAAGCAGAAGTGGATCGACAAGGCGATGGCGCAGACGGAAAAGCTCACTTCACTTGTCAACTCGCTCGTCACCCTCTCGCGCATGGATGAGGAGGATTCGCCGCTTAAAATGGAGGACTTTCCCGTGAGTGATGCCGTGAGTGAAACGGCGGAGTCGTTCCGCGAGCTGGCCGAGTCGAAGGGTCACGCGCTCATGCTCTCCATCGCGCCGGACCTCACCTACCGCGGCGATGAGTACGCCGTGCGCCAGCTCGTGTCCATTCTGCTCGACAATGCGGTGAAATACGCCGCGGAGGGCTCCCCCATCACTGTGTCGCTCGAAAAGGCGCGGCGGGGCGTCGTGCTGCGCACGTCGAACGGCTGCGAGACAATGGAGGGCATCGACACTGGTAAGCTCTTCGACCGCTTTTACCGCGCGGATGCGTCGCGTTCCTCGGGCGGCGGCTTCGGCATCGGTCTTTCCATCGTGCGCTCGATCGCCGAGGGGCATCATGGCTCCATCGGCACCAGTGTGAGCGGCGGAACGATTGAATTCACCGCCGAGCTCAAATAAGCTTTCGGCAAAAAACGCTTCGCAGAAGCTCTGCGAAGCGTTTTTCTGTGTTAAAGGGACTTTTCCCCGCCCGTGACGGTCTCGACGGCGCAGGCGATGAACTTCTTCGCTGCGGGCGAAGCCTCCCGGAGTGACGGGACCGAAATGCCGAGCGTGACGAACTGCGGCGGGTCGAAGGGGACCTCAGCCACCGTGCCGCTCCATTTGCGCGAGATGAGCCGCTGGTTAAAGCTGATGCCGAGCCCCGCTTCGACCATGTTGTAGGTCGTGAAGCCGTCGCGCGTCGTAAAGCAGGTGTCCGGATGCAGGTCGTAGGCCGCGAGCAGGCGGTCCTGATCGGTGTCGTGATTGGGCGAGGTGTGGATGAACGGCTCGTCCTGCAGGCGCATAAGCGGAAAGGAATCCGCCTTTGTCAGCTCGTGCTCGCGCGGCAGCCACGCGACCAACTCGTCGCGAAAAACGGGCAGCCAGTCGTATACGTCTGTGTTTGGCTTTGCACCGAAGCAGCAGTCGACGGACCGTTCGCTCAGCCAGCGGGCCATTTCCAGGTTGCCGCCCTCCTGCATCCGCATGGTCACGCCCGGATAGCGGGCACGGAAGGCGGTCAGTATCTTCGGCATCCAGAGCGCAGAAATGCTGTAGTAGCAGCCGATGGTGAGAGCCCCTCTGACCACGCCGCCGATCTCCGCGCCGAACTGCTCGGCGTTGCGGTGTGCGCGCACGATCTCGCGCAGGAGCGGCAGCATGAGCTTGCCGTTCTCCGTGAGCTGCACGCCCTTTTTGCTGCGGAGGAACAGCGGAAAGCCGAGTTCCTCTTCGAGTGTGCCGATCATGCGCGTGATACCCGACTGCGTGTAGCCCAAAAGCTCCGCCGCAGCCGTCAGGCTCCCCTGCTCGGCCGCAGCCAGAAACGCTTCACATTTGACTGCTTCCATTTCCGCCTCCTATCCATGATATAATATCATAGTTTTCATTTCAAATCACCGCTTGCGTCATGGATGTTCTTATCATACAATACGCTGTAGAAACCGTCAATCCTGTTTTTGGTAAGGAGAGAAAAAGAACCATGGAACAGCGTATTTCCTTTTCCTGCGACTATATGGAGGGAGCACATCCAACCATTTTACAGCGTCTTATCGAGACGAATTTTGCCCAAATGCCGGGCTACGGCGCGGACGACTACTGCGAGTCGGCGCGTGAGAAAATTCGCGCGGCCTGCGGCGCACCGAACGCCGAGGTCCATTTCCTTGTCGGCGGTACGCAGACGAACGCGACCGTTATCGACGCACTGCTGCACTCCTATCAGGGCGTCGTCGCGGCGGACACGGGCCACATCAGCGTGCACGAGGCCGGCGCCATCGAATTCGGCGGCCACAAAGTGCTGACGCTGCCGCACAGGAACGGCAAGATCAGCGCCGAACAGATCGCATCGCTGTTGCGCGTTTACGAAGAGGACGTGAACCATGACCACACGGTCATGCCGGGCATGGTCTACCTCTCCCAGCCGACGGAGTACGGCACGCTCTACTCCCGCGAGGAGCTCTCTGCCATCAGCGCCCTCTGCCGCGAAAAGCACCTGCCGCTCTACGTAGACGGCGCGCGCCTTGCCTACGCGCTCGCCTGCCCCGAAAACGATGTGACGCTCAAAGACATGGCCGAGCTGTGCGATATCTTCTACATCGGCGGCACGAAATGCGGCGCGCTGCTCGGCGAGGCGGTCGTCATTCCCCAGCCGGGGCTCATTCCACACTTTTTCACCATCATCAAGCAGCACGGCGCGCTGCTCGCCAAGGGGCGGCTGCTTGGTCTCCAATTCGACACGCTCTTCACCGACGGGCTCTATCAGCGCATCGGCGAAGCGGCCCTCCGCGCGGCGGAGGATATCCGCACTGCACTGCGCGCAAACGGTTACCAGCTCTGCTTTGCGTCACCCACGAACCAGACTTTCTGCCTCGTTGACCGCGAGCAGATGGAAAAACTGCGTGAATATGTGGACTTCTCGCAGTGGGAGGTCTACGACGAAATGCACACTATCATCCGCTTCGCCACGAGCTGGGCGACAAAAGACGAGGATGTGCGCACCCTGTGCCGCATCCTGCGCGACTGTGCCGCGCGTGAAAAAGCGGCCTCCTAAAAGCTGTGACAAAAGAGCCTTCACCGTGCGGTGAAGGCTCTTTTCTTTTGAATTTTTGTGATTCAGTTCTTTTTCATCATCTGCTCGTCCTGCTGCAAAAGCTGCTGCGTGATGATATCGAGCTGCCGGTGCTTGGCCATGCGGTCGGCGATGTTGTTCTGCACCAGTTCGGTCTCCTGATGGCCGCGGAAGGACAGCTTGAGCAAAATCGGCGTTAAGATCGTGCCGCAGACGACCGTGATGACGACCGGCGTCATCATCGCGGGCGACAGCACACCCATCGAAAGGCCGCGGTTGGCGACGATCAGCGCGACTTCGCCGCGGCAGGCCATGCCCACGCCGACCTGGATGCTCTCGCGCGTGGTGAACTGGCACGCCTTGGCGCCAAGGCCGCAGCCGAGCAGCTTTGAGACGATCGAGACGAGCAGCAGCAGAACGGCAAAGACGACCATGCCGCCCGTCAGGCCCGTGATCTGCACGTTGATGCCGATACTCGCAAAGAAGACCGGCGTGAGGAGAAGATACCCGAGGGGGTTGTACTTCGTCTGAATGTAGGTGCCCTTGGGCGTGCACGCGACGGCAAGGCCAGCAGCGTAAGCGCCCGTGATATCAGCCACGCCGAAAAACTCCTCCGCGCAGTAGGCCATCACAAGGCACAGGACAAAGGCGAACACGGAGTTGCGGTGGCTGGCCCAACCGTGCTGGCGCTTGAGCATCCAGCAAAAAATGCGGTTCGCGCCAAAGCCGACCACAAAGGCGAAAACAAAGAAGCCAACGATTTTCAGGAGCACCATGCCGATGCTCTCGTCGCCGCCAGCGAGGCTGCAAACGAGCGTCAGGGCGATCAGGCCGAGCACATCGTCGATGAGCGCGGCGGCCAAAATCGTGTTGCCGACCTTGGTCTCGAGCTTTTTCATCTCCTTGAGGGTCTCGACCGTGATGCTCACGGAGGTTGCCGTCAGGATGGTGCCGATAAAGATGTTCTCAATGAAGCCGGTGCTCTCGATGAGGCCGAGCTCGTCCGCGCCCCAGGCAAGCGCCGTACCCATGAGAAACGGCACGACCACGCCGAGGACCGCGACCATGAAGCCCGCCTTGCCGCTGTGCTTGAGCTCGTTGATGTCCGTCCCCATACCGGCAGAGAACATCAGCACGATGACGCCGAGCTCGCTGAGCTGCTTGGTAAACTCCGTTTCCGAAAGAAGGCCAAGGCCCGCGGGGCTGAGCAGAAGGCCCGCAATGAGCGCGCCCACGACCTGCGGCATCTGGAACTTCTGCGCGACAAGGCCCAGAAGCTTCGTGCTCAGCAGGATCAGCGCAAGATCCAGCAAAAAGTGATACGACATGATACTCCCTCCACATACTCTCTCATAAAATTCCTAACTCATTTCGCGAGGCTCTATTCTATCTTCTTTTTTTCTTTTTTCAACCGTTAGAATAGACAAGGAAATGGGCAAATTCTTTCATTTCTATGAGAGAAGTGCAATAAATCCTTCATTTTCACTGTAAAGTTCGCGTTAATATCATTTTTTCTCCGTTTGGCTGTGGTTTTTCCCGCGCAAAGGACATAAAAAAGAGAGGGAAAAGATCGAGTTCAGGATAAAATGTTAACCGCGCCATGCAGGGAAAAAGCCCACATAGCGCGGTCATTATGGTTTTTTCACAGCGCGGTCCCTTTTTTCGGGACGAAAAGGCGACTCATATCCGCTCCTTCAAGCGTCAAGAGCTTCACCTTGCGCTCGATACCACCGGCGTAGCCGGTCAGGCTGCCGCTCGCACCGACGACGCGGTGGCACGGCACGATGACGGAAATGGGGTTATGCCCCACTGCACCGCCCACGGCCTGTGCGGACAGATGTGCTCTTCCCTGCTGCGCGGCAAGGGCCGCAGCGATCTCACCGTAGGTCGTGGTCTCGCCATAGGGAATGCGCAGGAGCCGGTCCCACACAGCTTTTTGAAATTCCGAGCCCTGCGGATGGAGCGGCGGCAGAAAGTCCGGCGCTTCTCCGCTAAAATAACAGTCGAGCCAGCGTTTGGCTTCAGCCAACACCGGCGTCTCGCGTTCGGTACAGTCTTTGGGAAGCGTGCGGGCAAAATACTTCTGTCCCTCAAACCACGCGCCGGTCAGGCCCACCTCATCGGCTGCGAGCAGGAGCTCCCCGAGCGGAGCCGTATAGGTCTGTAAACAGGTCATCGTTTTATCCCTTCACTTTCTTCTGCGGTGCGGGGTCGGTGAGCTCCGGTATCGCGCCGCCGGACACCGCCCAGAGGTACAGGCTCGCCACGCTGCCGTAGGGGTGAAAGCGGCGGCGGTAGCGTGCAAAGCGTTCACGGTCGATCTCACGGTGGCGGTAGACCATGCGCAGTCCGCGCCGGATGGCGAGATCGTCATAACTCAGAATATCGGGCCGCTGCATGCAGAAGAGCAGGATCATCTCCGCCGTCCACACGCCGATGCCCTTGAGCGACGAGAGCGCGCGGATAGCATCCTCATCGTTCATATGCCAGACGGCATCAAGGTCAAACGCGCCGCTCCGGACCTTTTCGGCCAAGTCTGTGATATACTCCGCCTTGCGAAAGGTCATGCCGAGCGACTTAAGCGCGGGCACGCCCGCAGCGAGGACCGTCTCGGCGTTCACCTCGCCAAGCGTCTCGCGCAGCCGCCGCCAGATAGTCTCCTGCGCCTTGGTCGTGATCTGCTGGCCGACGATATGGTGGACGACAGAGGAAAAGAGGTCCGTATCCACCACGCGCTCGACTCTGCCGACGCGGTCGATGATCGCCCCGAGGCGCTTATCCTTCTTTTTCAAATAAGAGAGCTCCGTCTCCCCGTAGGCAAAATACATATCTCGTCTTCTCCCTGCTATTTTTTAAATGAATGCCCCCTGCATCACAGCACGATGGTATGCGGCCGTACTGCGGGGTCGTGGTTTGCAAGCGAAGCGACGCAGTTTTTATCGAGACTCTGCTCGCGTATCCACCGGAGCGACCTTTTCTGTTCGGTCCTGTCGTCGGCAATGCCGGAAAGGACGAGGTCTTCCCACGACTTTTTTGCATACCCGCCGTCGGCATAGAGCAGGACGAAACGCCCGTCACGCCCTGTGACCTTCAGCGCGCACTGTCCTTTTGCGTGGCCGGGGATATTGACCATGACAAGGCTGCCGTCTCCGAAGACGTCATAAGACTTGCCCGCAGGGCCGTCGCTCCCGTTCCATCGAAAAGCTGCAAGCTTCGTTCCCCGCCACCACTTCGCGCAGTAACGGATACGGTTCACGGGAGAACCGTTTTCTGCAAAGCGCAGCTCCTCCTCGGAAACGAGCAGCTTCTTCGCACCTGCGACCAGACTGAGACCATTCGCATGATCGCAGTCGAGATGCGAGAGCAGCACAAGGTCAAGGTCCTCCGGTGCGATGCCGAGCGCGGCAAGCTGTTCGTCGATGGCCTCACCTCTTCCGACAAGGCCCTGATTTGTGAGGTACAGCGGCAGTGAACCGAGCGAACCTATCTGCGCACGGCGGTCAAAAACGCCGCGCGGGCTCATCTCACGGTGCCAGCCGCAGTCGAAAAGCACCTTGCCGTGCTCCCCTTCGATAAGATAGGCCGAAACAGGCAGCCACAGCCGCTCGGACTTTTTGCGAATATGCCTGAGGCTTTGAGCGCACTGCAGTGTTCACCGCCGAACAGCAGTGCCGACGCAACGCACACTTCACCGGTGTGGAAAATGCGGATGGTGGTCTCCTGCATATCAATGCCCTCCCTGTGTTAACTGTCGCAGGTCAACTATAGCATTCCGCCGTACAGAATGCAACCGGCCTGCACTTTTTGCTCCACCTATGAAAAAAGCGGTGCCGCAGCACCGCATGATCGATATCATCCCTCGCGTCCGAGTCTATCTGCGAATACAGCCCTCACCTCTGCATCCGGAGGCAGGCTGTCGCTGATACCGCGCAAGCAGTTAGTGTTGTCTAACTCAAGCCCTTTTGAAAAGCCGCCCAAGGCAGCTTTTCAATTTATCCTGCTGTCCCGCTTGCCGTCGGGATAGGTCGTTAGCAATCATTTCAATAATGAAATATCCTGAAACTGTCGAAATTTCAGGATATTTCATGGACTGTGTTGATGAAAAAGATACCATTTTGAATGAGCGATACAATACCAAACGACCGCATCGAACATTGAAAAATCTAACACCATGCCAGATGGAAGAAAACTTCAGCAAGAACGACAGCTGAGACATCTGTGTTCGAACCACCTTATCTTTTCGTTTTCTACCTCGATTTGAAAAGGTTTGAATTTGAGCGTCTCATATTCGCTTTGGTATAATGTCTTCAAAAACACTGTCATACCAAGGCCTTCGAGGTACAAAATGACCCTACTCAATCCGCAAGTCTCATCAACTTGTTCGAATTGAGTAGGGTCATTCGACCGGCAGGAGTTCGACGACCTGAACGCGTTGGTATGCGGATAGGAAAGATAGATGGAAACCGGTTGGTTTCCATCTATCTTTCCTTCACTTCTCAGATTTCATCTTCTCCCGTGCGGCGAGTCGGTGCTCGATATCGCCTTGCAGAAGCTGCGAGATCACCGCGGCCAGCGGGATAAAAAACACGATACCGATGATACCGAACAACTTTCCGCCGAGCAGTGCGGCCAGCAGTGTCCACAGCGGAGAAAGCCCCACGCTACCGCCGACCACATGCGGGTAGATGAACTGGTTTTCAACGAACTGCACCGTCTGGTAAACAAGGAAGCACAGTATCGCCTTCTCCGGCGCGGCCAGCAGCGTGAGCAGTACGCCGATCAGGCAGGATGCAAACGCGCCGATATACGGGATGAACGCGAATGCCGCTGTCAGCACAGCCGTCAGCGCTGCGTAGGGGATGCGGAAGACGGAAAACGCGAGAAAGATCAACGTGCCGAGGATCAGCACCTCGATGCACTGACCGGAGAAAAACTTTGCATAGGTGTCGTGCGTCAGCTTTGCGATGCGGCAGATACGGTCCGCCGTCCTTTCCCTGCAATAGGCGTACAGAAAGCCGCGGCTCTGCCTGCCGAGCTCCCGCCGCCCCAACAGCACATAGAACATGATCACGATCGCGAACACGGCGTTTACTGTGACAGATACCGTTGAGCTTGCCAGATCGACGACCGACCCGATCACGGCCCCCGCGCCGGTGAAGAGCTTTTCCACTGCCGTCTTCCAGTCGAACGAGGACGCAAGTTTGGTCAGCTCCGTGGTGTCGACGCCGTAGCTGCTCAGCAGCGCCACCCAGTCGGGCCAGTTTTCCTTTACGAGTCCAGCGATGCTCCGGACCGATGCGGCCAGTTGCGGGATCGCCAGCACGCACAGCAGGAATACCAGCACCGCGACACAGAGCATCGTCAGTGTCAGGCTCAGGGCGTCGACCGTTTTTTCCTTCATCTTCGGGAAACGGGCCGTGAGCCGCCGCGCAATACCGAGCATCGGAACACTCAGCACGAACGCAAGCAGGAGACCCGAGACCACCGGCGACAGGATCCCTGCCAAAACGCGGAAAAAGTCCGCCACTTCATTCAGGTTAGTCAGCGCGGCAAAAAGCGCCACGCCGAAAAAAATCAGAAGCATCTGCTGCTTGAGTTGTTTATTCATGGGCCATCTCTCCAATCAGCGCAGTCTCCACCTTTTCACCGGCGTGCGGCCGCTGTGTGACGCGCAGCTCCTCGATGCGGTGATGATCTACTTTGACAACAAGCACATCAAGATCATCGTAAGTAAAGCGGTCGCCGCTCTCCGGCACACCGCCGCAGCGCTCCATCACCCAGCCGCTGACCGACACCATCTCCGAGTCAGTCTTGAGGTGGAAGAAATCGGCAAAATCGTCAAAGTCCATCCCCGCATCCACAAGATAGGTGTGCTCCGCCATCTCGCGGATGGGGATATCCTCCTGCTCATGCTCGTCCCAGATCTCGCCCACCAGCTCTTCGAGGATATCCTCCATCGTGACAATGCCGCAGGTGCCGCCATATTCGTCCACCACAACGGCAACGTGCGTCTTGCCCTGCTGCATCTTTTTGAGCAGCAGGCTGATCGGCTCATTCTCCGGTACAAAGATGGCAGGTGAAAGCAGCTCGGCGATCGGCTTGTCGGTCACGCCGCAGCCAACGTAAAAGTCCTTGCGGTGGACGGTGCCGAGGATATGGTCGATGGAATCCTGGTAGACCAGCAGGCGGGAATACTTGGTATCGGTGAACAGCGCGGCAGCCTCCTCCCGGCTCGCCGTGACCGGCAGCGCCGCGAGGTCCACGCGATGGATCAGGATGTCCTTTGCCTGCTGCTCGGAAAATTCGATGGCGTTGCGCAGCAGCTCGCCCTCGCTTTTGTCGATGCTGCCGCCCTGCTGGACCTCGTCGACGAGCATCAGCAGCTCCTCCTGCGACATTTTGCTCTCGCTGTTCAGGCGGAACGCCTTCGCCAACAGTTTTTTCCAGAGGGAGAAGAGCAGATTGAGCGGCAGCAGCACCCAGATGAGTACCCGCAGGATGGGTGCTGAGAACATGGCAAAGCGCTCCGCGCAGTCCTTAGCGATGCTTTTGGGCGAAATTTCGCCGAAGATCAGCACCACCACCGTGACGACCACAGTGGAGATCGTCGCGCCCGCGTCGCCGTAATGGCGCACAAAGAGCACCGTGCCGATGGAGGCCGTCGCAATATTAACGATGTTGTTGCCGATCAAGATGGTAGAGAGCAGCCGGTCATACTGCTCCAAAAGCCGGCACGCAAGCGCAGCATTGGCATTGCCCTTCTCAGCAAGGGTCTTGAGCCGCGTAGTGCTGGCAGAGGAAAACGCGGTCTCTGTAGCGGAAAAGTAGGCGGAAAACAGCAAACACACCGCCATAGTAATGATACAAGTTGTCGTTGACAAGATAAAAGCTCCTTTTCTGTCGTCTGTCTGAATCGTCAAAACTTCCAAATAAGCGTAAAAAAGCACGTCCGCCCCGCTTCTTAGCAGCGCAGATATGCTTTCACAAACAGATGACAGATCAGGTGGCTACTGTGATAGTCACTGCCGTCGGTATCCATACGGGCACGCGTCCTCCTTCGTTTCAAATTGATGGTATTGTACCAGACGCTCCCAGTACCGTCAAGCAAAGAAACTGTTAAGAGACGGACCGGTTATTGCATTTGTTGTCATACACGGAATTACTTGGACAGTTGAACGCGCATCAACTCAATCTCCGTACCATCAGTGAGTATGAGGGTATACACGACTGACTGCCCATCCTCCAAGATGAGATGACCGCATGGCTGTCAACCGGTCCCTCGTTTTATATCCTCGTTTTGCCAATCACGTTGTTCGCCGAGGAGCCGTATATCAAAGCCCGCCCCAACAAGGACATCGACAACGCATGCATGTTCCCGCGCTGCGGCGTGACACTGAACCTCCCTTGGCCCTGTGTGCGGTTAATATACCACTGACCGGCTGAATTTAGAGACACAGACTCAACCAGAATCGTTCACCTTGCTGCGCATATTCTTCGCTGCTGAAAACAATAAGACCGTTCCCACTTTTATCTCGAAAATATTTTGTCTTCTTTAAAAGAATCAGTAGCTTTCCGGCGCAAGGTGTGGTATGTGTTGTGGCTGCCAAAAGGAGGTGGCGCAATGCAGGACTACATGAAAGCGCTCCAAAAACAGTTCGACCGGCAGGAGTTCGATGACCTGCGCGCATTGGTATCAGCATTGCAATTGCATTTTTGTTCTATCGTTTACTCAGTATGCCCGTACACACATTTCATGTTTTCACGGCAGTTGGCACAGTGATTCTACAGTTACTGGTCACGTTGCAAGCCGCACCTCCGTTGTCTACTACGTTCTTGCTTTGGTTATCGTTATTTCCCTTGCTTTCATTGTATTTGGTGGTATTAAGCGTGTAACCAGATTTACTGATAAAATGGTACCTGTCATGGCAATTGGTTATACGTTGATGGTACTGTTTTTAATCGCTGTAAACTTTAACAGAATTCCCGATTTCTTTGTTGCTGTTTTCAAAGGCGCTTTTACCCCAGATGCAATTTTTGGCGGTATGTTTGGTGTTGCTTTGATTCAAGGTATTAAGCGAGGCCTTCTCTCCAATGAGGCTGGCATGGGAACTACCAGTATGGCCGCTGCTTCTGCAGACACCAAGCACCCTTGTGAACAGGGATTTGTTCAAGCTTTATCTGTATTTTTGGATACGTTCATTATCTGTAGTATGACTGGTTTTGTTATCACAATGGGTGCTATTTGGGAAAATCCTATTTATGACTGGAGTACGATTAAATCATCCATCATAGATGTATTTGCTCAATCCATTGCCGTTCTAATGCCCGGAACTGCTTTTGATGAATTTTCAATTATTTTCGGCTGTATGGCATATGCAGGAATGTTCATGGATCGAATCGACCGTGGAGAACAGCGTCCGCCTTCGGTCATGCTGGTGGCCACACGGCTGCTCTACCACATGGGCAATATTTTCCGGGACAACGCCCCTGCTATGCCAACGGTCGGTGGCATCCAAATCGACCGCAAGCGGCTGGCGCAGCTGCGGCAAAAGCGCGTCGCCCTCGGTCACAAGCCGGACGATCATGAGTTGGAACAGCAGCAGGGATATACGATGCAGATCCGTTGATCCTGCAAATGCAAAAGGTAACACAAATCATGTGTATGCTTTGTACTGCTGAAGTTGATAAGGCTTTTTCAAAAGCGCATTCTGTTGGAAACGGCTTATCCCATCACAACGAACATGGCAGCCAGAAGAATCACCAGAAATGCAAAGCTGATCCCAGAAAAAAGAAAAAGGAACTGTTTTCCACCATTAGGAACGCGGCGCGTATATTCCCGAAACGTAATGAGGCTTGCAAGAGACGCCACCAGCGTCCCTGCGCCGCCAACATTGACGCCGACCAGAAGCCCGCAGGCATCCTGCGTGAAGCGGCTGAGTAAAATGGCGGCAGGGACATTACTGATGATCTGGCAGGTAAGCGCGGAGACCAGCATGGTTCCGTGGGACAAAAGGCGGGCAAACAGTGCCTGGATAGGTTCCATCCGGGCAAGGTTGCCGGAAAAGGTGAAGAACGCGGCGAAAGTGGCCAACAATCCCCAATCTACAGTTTTCAGCGTATGCCGGTCCAACAGCCAGAGTGCCAGAACAATGACCGTCAAACCAAGGACATAGGGTACCAGCCGCAGCACCATGGCAACGGCTAAACAGAATAGTCCACCATAGATAACGGCTCGGCATGAGTCTACCGTGACCTGTGCTTCCGGCACGGAAAGCTGTTCTTTTGGAAACACTAAGCAGCACAGGAGAATGAGAACAGTAGACAGGATGAATGGCGGCAGCATTGCGGAAAAAAACATCTTTGCGGAAAGGTCGTAATAGCTGAAAAGATAGAGATTCTGCGGATTGCCGAAGGGCGTGATCATTCCGCAGAGATTGGCAGCGCAGTTTTGCAGAATGAACAGAAGCGCGGCGTGCTTTTCCTGACCGGTAGAGGAAAGCACAAACCAGCCAAGCGGCAGAAAGGTCAGCAAGGCGGTATCATTGGTCAGGAGCATAGAGCCGAACATGGTGATAACCACCAGCGCCGTACACACGCCCCGGACAGTGGAAAAGGTATGTACCATCCGCTGGGAAAGAGCGGAAAAGATATGCATATCCCGCAAAGCACCCACCACTGCCAGCACACAAAACAGGCAAGCAAGCGTCTTGAGGTCATAATAACCTAAGTAGTCCCTATCAGGCGGAACAAAAAATGCCGTTACAACTGCGGCCAGTAATGAAATGACCAGCATGGCATTGGCGCGGCACCAAGATTTGACCTTACTCATAAAAAGCCCCTTTGCGTGAAAAATGTAGAATTCTGTATGGACACTTCTGCGAAGAAGATAACACATTTTCAAATGATTTACAATGGCACTCCGTTGACCTAACAAACGCTAAAGGCAGTTCAAAACTTGTGTACATTTTGCGCTGCTGGAATCAATAAAAGCATTTTTAAAAAAAATTCGATTTCTTTGGAAGAATCAGTAGCTTTCCGGCGCAAGGTGTGATATGTGTTGTGGCTACCAAAGAAAGGAGCGATGCTCATGGCAAAGAAACGCGCCAACGGCGAGGGCAACATCCGCAAGCGGTCTGATGGACGCTGGGAGGGTCGCTACACCGCAGGCTATCACCCCGAAACCGGAAAGCGCATCATCAAAAATGTACTTGGTAAGACGCAGGCGGAATGCAAGGCGAAGCTAAAGAAAGCCATTGAGGAGAGCCAGTCATTGGACGTCGGCCGCGCCGATGAATACACGGTTGTCGCTTGGCTGCGGACGTGGTTTGAATTGTATGCCAAACCACACATTCGCCCATCCACCATGAACTACTACCACCGGAACATCGAACAGCATATCATCCCTGCTATCGGGGATATCCCGCTGAATAAGCTCACCACCCGTGACCTGCAAAAGCTCTACAACGATCTGCAAAGCAATGGCAGGTTGCGAAAGGTACAAAAAAGGAAAAACCCGGACTGAGCAATTCCACTGTGCGCGGCATCCATATGATGCTGCACAACGCCCTTGACCGGGCGGTGAAGGAAAAACTCATTCTCAGCAATCCCACGGAGAACTGCATCATCCCTAAAATTGAAAAACAGGAGATGAATATCCTTCATCCAGACCACATCAGCGCATACCTTGACGCCGCTGAGCAGCGCGGCGCGCTCCCCATGTTTTATCTGGAACTGGTCAGTGGATTGCGAAAAGGTGAACTGGTGGCGCTCCAATGGAGCGACCTCGACGAAGCCAACTGCACCATCTCCGTCAGTAAGCAGGCTAGCTGGGACACAGAGGGGAACCTCATTCTAAGCCAGCCTAAAACCGGAAATTCCATCCGCGAGGTGTCTATCTCGCAGGATGCCGTGGAGCTGCTGAAGCAGGAACACGCCAAACACCCCGACGATCCGTGGATGTTCCCATCCGGCAGAACAGGAGAAATGTATCACCCCGACTCGGTGGTAACACTCCGCAAGCGGATCCTCAAGGACGCGGGGCTGGAGCATATCAGGTTCCACGACCTGCGTCATACGTTCGCGACCCTGGCACTCCAAAACGGGGTGGACGTCAAAACCGTCAGCAGCATGCTGGGTCACTACGACGCGGGATTCACCCTGCGAACCTACACCCACGTCACACGGCAGATGCAGCAAAAGGCCGCAGAGAAAATGGGCAGCTTCATGGCACAGATCCGATAAGTCCCGCAGGCAAGCAGAGCACCGGAAAGGAAGCAATTTCCTCTCCGGTGCTCTTTCACCCTTTCCGTGCATTTCCGCGTACCCATGGGGCATGAGCTGGCAGTAGGCGGCAAAGCCGCTGACTGCCAGCCGATGTGGGCCACGGTGTGGGGCAGGCAGTTGACTCACATTTTGGCCCACACCATTTTCAGCGTTTTTGCAACAAAAAAGCATCGAAAACCGAAGTTTTCGATGCTTTTTGGAGCTGGTGGTGTGACTCGAACACATGACCTGCTGATTACGAATCAGCTGCTCTACCGACTGAGCTACACCAGCACATTCATTCAAATGCAAATGGGATTATAGCATATACGACAGGGCTCGTCAAGTGATTTTGAAAATTTTCCGCCCCCGATTTTCAGGGCGCGCGGCGGCGCTTGCGGCGGATGCGGTTGATGTGGCGCTCAAAGTCGCCGCTGCCGATGAGCTCTGCGAGCACATACTGCTCGAAGACCGGTACCGTGCAGGAGTAGAAGCCAACCTCGCGGCGGAAGCGCTCGGCGAGCGCGGGCGGCAAGACCATATAGCCCACACGCATCGACGGGGCGATGGTCTTGGAAAAGGTATTCATGTAAATGACGGACTGTTCGGGTTCAAGCGAAAAGAGCGTATCCTCGCTCTTTGTGGACACGCTGAATTCCGAGTCGAAGTCGTCCTCGACGATATAGCCGCCGCGCTCCTTTGCCCAGCGGAGGTATTCGCGGCGCTTGCCCGCGCTTGCGGTCACCAGGCTCGGGAAGCTGTGGAACGGCGTGACGTGCAGCACCGTTGCCTTTGCGCGGGCAAGCTCATCCGATCGGATGCCGTCGCTGCCGAGGCGCAGCATCTCGCACGTAACGCCGTGGGCCTGATACACACGGCGAATTTTGTCGTAGGACGGGTCTTCCAGCGCAAAGACGCGGCCGCGTCCCAAAAGCTGCACGATGAGCCCGTAGAGATACTCCGCGCCCGAGCCGATGACGATCTGCCCCGGCTGCACGCTGATGCCGCGCGAGCGCGAGAGGTACGACGCGATGGCCCCGCGCAATTCCGCGCAGCCGTTGTTCGGGGACTTTACAAGAATGCTCTCGCCGTACTCGCTGAGCACGCGCCGCATCGTTTTGGCAAGCGAGGGGAACGGGAATTCATCCTGTGCACCGTGGAAGGCGCCCACACGGCGCACCGTCTCCGTTTCCGAAACGGGAAAGCAGTCCGCCGCGGCAAAGCTCACAAAAAAGCCGCTGCGCTCGCGGGATTCCAAATACCCCTCGTCGCACAGGATCGCCAGCGCGTGCTCCACCGTGATGACGCTCACGCCCGTTTCGCTCGCGATGAGCCGCTTGCTGGGCATCTTCGTCCCCAGCGGGTAAACGCCGCCCACAATATCGCGCCGCAGTTGATGATAGAGCTGCAAATAGGCACTCTGCGCGGCGCTCTTGTCGATGTGGTAGCGCATCACTCGCTGTCCTTCGAGGGCTCATCGGCGGACGGCTGCGCTTCCGCTGCGTCCTCTTCCGGAAGCGCGGAAGGTTCGTCCGAGACGGCGACCGCCTCCCCTTCCGCGGCTTCGGCGGCGGGAACCGGCGCGTGCGTCTTCACATAGAGCTTCGAGCCGTCGGCTTTTTTGATCTTGATCTGGTAGAGGAGCACCGCCGCGCTCACGAGCACCATCACCAAAGACAGCGCCTGCGACACGCGGATGCGCTCGCCGAAGATCGTCCAGTCGAACAGATACAGGCTGTCGGTCCGCAGGCCCTCGATCCAGAAGCGGCCAATACCGTACCAAAGGAAGTAGAAGCAGGTGTTCTCGCCGTCGAAGCGGCGGGCGCGGGAAACGACAAAGTAGAGCAGCAGCAAACCGATCAGATTCCAGAGACTTTCGTAGAGGAACGTTGGGTGCACATCCACATAGGTCGTGGACGAGACCCACAGGCGCATCCGCCAGGGAAGGTCCGTAAGGCCGCCGAAGGCCTCGCGGTTCATGAAGTTGCCCCAGCGGCCGATGGCCTGCCCGATGAACAGGCCCTGCACACAGCAGTCCGCCAGCGCCCAGAACGAGAACTTTTTGCAGCGGCTGAAGATATACGCCGTCAAAAAGCCCGCGATGACGCCGCCGTAGATGGCAAGGCCGCCGTCCCAGATGCGGTAGGTCGAGGCCCAGTTGATCGACCCGTCGCTGTTGCGGAAGAGGTCGAGGTAAAAGAGCACGTAGTAGAGCCGCGCGCCGATGATGGAGATGGGGATGACCCATAGGATAGTGTCGATGACGTTATCCTCGGTCAGGCCGTACTTCGGCGCCTGCTTCATGCAGAAATAAAGTCCCAGCAGCATACCGGCGGCGATGATGATGCCATACCAGTAGATGCCGTTTCCGATATCGAGCGCCTTGGAGGACGCGGTGAACTTCCAGTCGCCGAAAAGCCCCGGGAAGCTGATGGGTACGTCGGTAAATTTCATAGAACGATCAACCTTCTTTTTTCGGTTCGATGATGGAGATGGCGCGGCGCTCGACGGTGAGATTCTCGCGCAGGAAGCGCTCAACGTCGGTCTTTTCAATGCTCTCGTAGGCCTCGGGGAACTTGAGCGCGTCGAAATGGCGGAAATAGCCGTCGATGAGCGAGACGGCGATATTTTCAAACGAGTTGAGCGCGCGCAGCGTCGCGCCAAAGCTCGCACGGCGGATCTGCTCGAAAAACGCAGGATCGATGCCCTCGCGCGCAAGGCGCTGCGCCTCTTGCAAAATGGCATCACTCACCTTCTGCGGCTGCTCGCTCTCGCCGCCGGCGCATAGGACAGCGACGCCTGGAAGCTGGTCAAAGCCGCCGCCGAAGCTCGAATTGATGAGCCCCTCGTCGTAAAGGCGCTGGTAGAGCGGCGAGGAATCGCCGAGCAGCACATCACAGGCCATCTCGCCGATGAGCGACTGGCGCATGAGGTCCTTTTCGTCCACCGCGCACTTGAAGCCCACAAGGAACTGCGGCAGCGCGACCTCCATCTGCGCGGTGGTCTCGTGCTGCGCGGCAGCATCCTCTTCTTCCTCGCCGTAGCAGCGCGCGATCTCCTCGCCGCGCTCGCGCGGAAGGACCTCTTCCGCAAGGGCGATGACTTTGTCCGCGTCGACATTGCCGACGACGCACAGTGCCATATTGGACGGGCAGTAGAACGCGCGGTGGCAGTCGTAGAGCGTCTGCGCGGTGATCTCCGCGATGCTCTCGACCGTACCCGCAATGGGCACGCGCGCGGGCGACGAGCGGTACAGGCAGGCAAGGAGCCTTTCGTAGACCTGCCATTCGGGCGAATCCTCGACCATGCGGATCTCCTGACCGATGATGCCGCGTTCCTTTTCCACGCTCTCCTCCGTAAAATACGGCACGGAGACGAAGGAGAGCAGGATGCGCAGGTTCTCTTCAAAATGCTCGGTACAGTCAAAATAATAGCCCGTCATGGCATTGGAGGTAAAGGCGTTCGGCTCCGCGCCGTTCTGCGAGAGCCGCTGGAGGGCGTTGCCGTCCTCCGTGTCGAACATCTTATGCTCTAAATAGTGCGCAATGCCCGCGGGCGTCGTGCGCTTTTCGCCGTTCTGGATGAACTGCATATCCATGCCGCCGTAGCGTGTGGCGAAAAAGGCATACTTTTTGCGGTGCTTCGGCTTGGGAACGATGAAAAGCTTCAGGCCGTTCGGCAGCGTCGCCTCGACGACCGTCTCGCCGATGCGAGGGTACAATACTTCTTTTTTATCCATTTGCGCCATCCTCCCCTGTGAGGAAATAGATCGTATCGAGCGTCATGCTCTGCGCCGCCTCGGCGATACGCTCATTCGTCACGTCTCTGAGCGCTGCGATGAGCTCCTCCGCCGTCTCGCGGATGCCCGTCGCCGCCTGACCGAGGGCATTTTCCTCCATGCGCCCGGCGCTGTCGCCGCGCGATTCAAGAGAGGCGATGAGGCACGCCCTTGCGCCCTCGACCTCCCAGCGCTCAAATTCGCCGCGCTGCACGGCGGCAAGCTGGGCAAGGATCTCTCGCTTGGCAGTTTCCACATCCCCGTGCTCGATGCCCGACGACACCGTGACGATGCCCTTGGAGCGATGATACGAAGACGAGGCATAATAGCAGAGGGAGAGCTTCTCGCGCACGTTCAAAAAGAGCTTGGAGTTGCTGTAGCCGCCGAAGATGAGGTTTGCGAGCATCATCGCGCTCGCGTCGTTCGTGCCGACGCGCCAGCCCATCGAGAGCTTGCCCTGCGTCACGTCCATGCGCTCGGTGATCTCGCGCGGCGAGAGCGGCGCATCCTTCTTCTCCGCGGCGGCGGGCGGAACGACCGCCGCGCGCTGCAAGGGGGCAAGCGCGCGGGCGAGCGCGCCCTCAACGCGCTTTCGCTCGGCACTGCCGCAGTAGAAAAGCTCTAGGTGCGCCGTGGACAAAAGCTCCTGATAATAGCGGAAGAGCGTCTGGTTGGTGATCTTCTCGACTCGCGCGATGGAACCGAATTTGTCCACCCCGTAGCGCTCGCCGCGGCACATCTCCTGCAAAAGGCGGAGGTCTGCATAGTCGCGCTTGTCGTTGATGATGCCGCGGATGGCGTCGATAAGGTTCTGCTTCTCGCTTTCCACATAGTCGCTCAAGAAGCGGCCGTTGCGCGTCACGGGGTCGAGCAGCAGCTCACCCAGAAGGTCGCACATCGGCTCAAGGAGCTTCTCCCCGCCGGGAACGAAGGCCTCGTCGATGAAGCTCGCGGCAAAGCCGATGCACTGGTTCTCCCCCTTTTTGCGCACCGTGCAGCCGATCGACGAGCCGTAGAGCAGGTCGAGCGCCGTGGAGAGTGAGCGCATATCGGGATGCTCCATCGTGCCGCGGCGCAGCACGCTCGGCAGCAGCGCGCCGAAGCTCGCCGTCTCCTCCGAAAGCGGCGTGATGAGCTGCAAGCTCAGTGTACCTGTTTTGAATTTATCCGACCGCACATGGTTGAGGCATACCTCGGGTGCGATCTCACATCTGACCGGTTCCATCACCGATTCCTCCTGTGGTCATTTTTTCAGAATTTGACCTTAGGATACCACGAAACCATGAACAATTCCACTCTTTTCTCCCCGAAAGGCGGCGCGGCGCGTAAAAAGGCGGGACTTTTCCGCCCGCGTGACGTTTTTCTTGCGATTTTTCCTTGACAATTCTGATAAAATCATGTAAACTGATTCGTGTTGTAAAGCGTTAGAACTTTACAGAAGAATCTGAATCAAGGAGGAACCCCATGAAAAATCAGACCTTTCGTATGACGATGCTCTTCGACTTTTATGGGGAGCTTCTCACCGACCGCCAGAAGGAATTCTACGATCTCTATTATAATGAGGACCTGTCGCTGTCCGAGATCGCCGAGAACTACGGCATCTCCCGTCAGGGCGTGCGCGATGTGATCGTGCGCGCGGAGAACTACATGACCGAGATCGAAGACAAGACGGGGCTGATCAAGCGCTTCATACAGCTAAAGCCCCACGCGGAAAAAATCGCCGACGCGGCCGAGCAGATCAGCCAGATCAATTTCCGCCGGTATGAAGACCGCCAGCTCGAAGAGCTTACCGGCGTGATCCGGGCCGAGGCGGCGGCACTCAAGGAGTAACAGTTCCATGGCTTTTGAAGGACTCAGCGAAAAACTCAATGCCACATTCAAGAACCTGCGCGGTAAGGGCCGCCTGAGCGAAGAGGACATTAAGCTCGCAATGCGCGAGGTGCGCCTGGCGCTCCTTGAAGCGGACGTGAGCTACAAGGTCGTCAAGGACTTTGTCAAGACCGTGTCCGAGCGCGCCGTCGGCGTCGAAGTGCTCGACAGCCTGACCCCCGCCCAGCAGGTCATCAAGATCGTCAACGAAGAACTGACGAATCTGATGGGCGGCGCAAACGCCAAGCTCACCTTCGCCTCCAGACCGCCGACGGTCGTGATGATGGTCGGCTTGCAGGGCGCCGGTAAGACGACGAATGTCGCCAAGCTCGCGGGCTATTTCCGCAAGCAGGGCCACCGCCCGCTGCTCACAGCGTGCGACGTGTACCGTCCTGCCGCCATCACGCAGCTGCAGGTCGTCGGCAAGCAGCTGAACATCCCCGTTTTCGAAATGGGGCAGATCGATCCTGTGACCATCGCGCAGGAAGCGCTCAAGTATGCCGGCGACCACGGCAACGACATCGTCTTCCTCGATACCGCAGGCCGCCTGCACATCGACGAGGCGCTGATGGACGAGCTCAAGCGCGTCAAAGCCGCCGTCAAGCCGACCGAGATCCTGCTCGTTGTCGACGCGATGACCGGTCAGGACGCGGTGAATGCCGCCACCGCCTTTGACGAGGCGCTCGGCATCGACGGCGTCGTGCTCACAAAGCTCGACGGCGACGCCCGCGGCGGCGCGGCGCTTTCCATCCGCGCGGCCACCGGCAAGCCCATCAAGTTCATCGGCACGGGCGAAAAGCTCGACATGATCGAGCCCTTCCACCCCGACCGCATGGCCCAGCGCATCCTCGGCATGGGCGATGTGCTGTCCTTCATCGAGCGTGCCGAGCAGAGCATTGACCAGGAAAAGGCCAAGAAGCTCGAGGAAAAGCTCAAGAAGAACCGCTTCACGCTCACCGATTATTATGACCAGCTCATGCAGCTCAAGAACATGGGCAGCCTCGAGCAGATCGCAGGCATGATGCCAGGCCAGCTCGGCAAGCAGCTCGCCGGCGCGGAGATCGACCCGAAGATGATGGCCCACACCGAGGCGATCATCCTCTCGATGACGCCCTACGAGCGCGAGAATCCCGCTGTGCTCGGCGCGAGCCGCAAGCGCCGCATCGCCGCCGGCTGCGGACTTGAGGTCGTGGACGTCAACCGCCTTCTCAAGCAGTTCGAGCTCATGCAGGACATGATCAAGCAAATGAACCGCGGCAAGATGCCCAAGGGCATGGGCGGTATGGGCGGCGGAGGCCGGATGCGCGGCTTCGGACGCAAGAAACGTTTCAAATAAGTTGATCGAGTGCACAAGCATTTCATCATACATACAAAAACACATTTATTTTTTGGAGGTATTTCACCATGGTCAAAATTCGTCTGCGCAGAATGGGCGCTAAGAAGGCTCCCTTCTATCGTGTTGTCGTTGCCGATTCCCGCTATCCCCGCGATGGCCGCTTCATCGAAGAGATCGGCACCTACAACCCCTGCGTCTCCCCCGCTGAGATCAAGATCGACGCCGAGCGTGCTCAGGAGTGGATCAAGACCGGCGCTCAGCCCACCGACACGGTCCGCGAGCTGCTGAAGAAAGTCAACGCGCTGTAAGAGCACGGGGTGCAAGAAATGAAAGACTTGCTGCTCTACATCGCCCGCAGCCTTGTTGAGCATCCCGATGACGTCACCGTCACGGAAAAGCAGGGCGCAGACGAGCTTACGTTGGAGCTGCGCGTCGCACCTGACGATATGGGCAAGGTCATTGGCCGTCAGGGTCGTATTGCCAAGGAGATCCGCACGGTCGTCCGTTCCTATGCTCAGCGCACCGGCGTAAAGGTGTCTGTTGACATCGTAGACTGAACGAAAAAAATGTTCCCGGGAAGTTCCCGGGAACATTTTTTATTCTTGCCATCCCTCCCCGATTCCGCTATACTGGTACAATACAACGAGTATGCAAAGGAGAATGACACATGGGTCTTTTTTCCAAAAAGCCCGCGCCGCAGCCCAGCGCGCGCCCGGAATATATTGAAGTCGGCCAGATCGTCAACACGCACGGCGTGCGCGGCGAGGTCAAGGTCCAGCCCTGGGACGTGAGCGCAGGGCAGCTGAGCGGCTTCCGCACGTTCTACATGGACGGCGAGCCCTTCCGCCCCACGAGCAAGCGCGTGCAGGGCGATATGGTTCTCATGAAGCTCCCCGAGATCGACGACATGGACGCAGCAGCCGCGCTCAAGCGCAAGGTGCTCTCCATCCGCCGCGCGGAGGTGCAGCTCAAGCCGGGCGAGCACTTCGATGCCGAGATCATCGGCATGACGGTGTACAACTACTTCCCCCACACCTACATCGGCACGGTGGTGGACGTGCTCTCCTACCCCGCCCACAAGCTCTATAAGGTCAAGGGCGAGGAGAAGACCTATCTCATCCCGGCGGTCAAGGATATTTTTATCACCAACGTTGACGAAGAGGCGCGCGAGATCAGCGTGCACATGATAGAGGGGCTGGAAACCGATGAGGATTGATATTTTAACGCTTTTCCCCGCCTCGATCGACGCGATGATGAACGTCAGCATCCTCGGGCGCGCGCAGGAGCGCGGGTACATCACGATCAAGACCCACCAGATCCGCGACTACACGACCAACAAGCAGATGCAGGTGGACGACTACCCCTACGGCGGCGGGCGCGGCGCGGTGATGCAGGCAGACCCCCTGTACCGCTGCTGGACGCACGTTTGCGAGGAGGCTGGCAGCCGCGGGCATACGATCTACCTCTCCCCCTGCGGGCGCACCTTCACGCAGGCGGTGGCGCGCGAGCTGAAGGACAGCTATGACCATCTCATTCTCGTCTGCGGCCACTATGAAGGCATTGACCAGCGCTTCATCGACGAGTGCGTGGACGAGGAGCTTTCGATGGGTGACTTCGTCGTCACGGGCGGCGAGATCCCCGCCATGGCCGTGACGGACGCTATCTGCCGCATGGTACCCGGGGTGCTTCCCGAGGAGGAATGTTTCACCGAGGAATCCCACTGGGCGGGACTTCTGGAGTATCCGCAGTATTCCCGTCCCGACGAGTGGCATGGCCGCCGCGTGCCGGACGTACTGCTCTCCGGCCACCACGAAAACGTGGCCAAATGGCGCAAAAAGGAGAGCTACAAGCGCACGATGCTCCGCCGCCCTGATCTCTGGGCGCAATTTGACGAAAAGCAGCTCAAGACGAAGAGCGAAAAAAAGGTCCTCGCCGAGGCAAAGGCCGAAGCCGAGGCCATCCGCGCCGCAGAAGCGGAGAAGACCGAGGAAACCCCTGCCGAAGAATAAAAAGAAAAACGGAACGGTTTTCACCGTTCCGTTTTTTATGTAGCGAAAGGCTCGTCCGTCACGCGATGCGCTTCGCGCCGACATAGCGAGAAGCATAGTAGCTCGCGGAAAGGCTGTCGATCATGACCTTGCCGACGCTGTAGCGCGCGTGGATGATCTGGCCGTTGCCGATGTAGATGCCAACATGGCCGATGGCATGGGAAGAATCCGAGAAGAATACGAGGTCGCCGGGCTGCAAGTCAGACTTGGCAACAGCGTAACCGCAGTTCTTATACTGGGCGGTCGCCGAGTGCGGCAGAGAATAGCCGAGCTTGGCGTAGAGATACATCGTAAAGCCCGAGCAGTCGAAGCCGCTGGGGGACGCGCCGCCGGAGCGGTAGCGCGTGCCGAGGAAGGGCATCGCCATGGAGACGACCTTTGCGCCCACTGTGCCGTCGAGGTCGGCAGGATCGCGCAGATATTCACCGAGCAGCCAACCGGTCGTGGAACCGAAGGCGACCTGATACCAGCCGTTCGATTCGCCGATAACGGTGACCTGCTTGCCGCTGACGACCTGCGTGATCTTGTCGTAATTTGTGCCGGGGCCGGTGCGCACGTTGATCGTGCCGCCCGTGACGACCATGGTCACAGTCTCCGTCTCGCTCACGTCTTCCTTGGCATCCGCCTTATCTTCAAGCTCTGCCTGCATTTCATCGAGCTTGGCGAGCTCTTCTTCGTTCGCGCTCTCGGTCTGAACGGATTCCGTCAGCACGGTCACGCGGTCAACGAGGTTGCGGATCGAACCGTCGTAAGCGGCCTGCGCCGAAGAGAGCGGCGCGAGCAGGCTGACGGAGAGAATGCCCGAAAGCAGGAACGATAAGCATCGTGAATGGTTTCTCATAGCTGAGTCATCCTTTCGTGAAAAAAATCAGGTTTTTTACGCAGCGATCACATTTTGCCGCTCAGCGCACGCTCGAGCCAGATGGAAGCAAACTCCATCGCCTCGCCGAGGCTCCCCTTTTCCGTGGAGCGCACCACGCGGTCGCGCGAACGAAGGGTCGCGTCGGTCAACTGTAACTGAATGGAAACGCGCTTTGCAAGCGTGATATCTTTGAGCGGGGTCGTGTCGAGCACCTGCATCATCACGATATATTTATCCGCCATCGAGCCGTAGTAGATGAGGTTATCCACACGGCGCAGCGGGTGTCCGCGGTAAACGAGACCTTCCGTAGCTTCTGCCATCTGACTCACTCCTGTCCTTGTAACCAATTTGTAACTTTGTAACCGTTTTGTAACTTTTTGCAGTATAGCATTTTTTGCCCCCCTTGTCAATAAAAGTGGGGCGAAAAAATGCAACAAACCCTCGGAGGCCGCGTGCACGGTCTCCGAGGGTCGTTATTTTGACGGTTTTCGCTTACTTGCCGAGGTAGCTGCGCACGAGCGTTTGCAGCAGTTCGTCGCGATCCAGCTTGCGGATCAGCGTGCGGGCGTTGTTGTGGTTGGTGATATAGGTGGGATCCTCCGAGAGGATGTAGCCAACGATCTGATTGATGGGGTTGTAGCCCTTATCCTCCAGCGCGGCGTAAACGGTCGTCAGGATGTGGCGGATCTCAGCGTCCTTCTCCTGCGCCACATTAAACTTGCGGGTAAATTCTTCCATGGGATGGGTCCCTCCTTCCGCTTCCAATGGAGACAGTATAGCGCTCCCTTTGCAAAAAGTAAAGGGAGCGCTGTCAACTGTAACAGAAACGTAATCTTTCCTTATAAAAGTCTTAGCGAAGCACCGCGTTGTGGTCCGTCTTGAGGGCCGCGAGGATGGACTGAACATCCTCGTCCGCCTCTTCGCCGGTCAGGCTGCGGTCATCCGCGCGCAGGACGAGGTTGAATGCAACGCTCTTCTTGCCGCTGGCCACGCCGGGGCCGCGGTAAATATCGAACAGCGACACATCCTTGAGAAGGCCCTTCGCGCCGCGGCGGATGCTCTCTTCGAGCGCGCCGACCGTGACGGCCTCGTCGCACACGACGGCGATGTCGCGCGTGACGGCGGGGAACTTCGGCAGCGGCTGGTAGACGGGGATGCCGCCGCGCATCTCGTACATGGCCTCAAAGCTCAGCTCGGCGGTGTAGATCTCGCTGTCAACGCCGTAGTTCGTGGCAACGAGCGGGTGGATCTGGCCGAAGACGCCGAGGAGCGTCTCGCCCGCGTAGACGCAAGCACAGCGGCCGGGATGGTAGGAGGCGTTGTCCGTGCAGGCCTCGAATTTCACATCCGCGATGCGCAGCTCGCGCAGCAGCGTCTCGATGCCGCCCTTGAAGGAGAAGAAGTCCACGCCGTCGCCGTAAGCGCCGAGAGAGAGGTACTTCGGCTCGTCGGCAAGGCCGTCCTCACGCGGCAGGTAAATTTTGCCGAGCTCGTAGAGACGTGCCGCCTTGTTGCGGTAACTGTAGTTGCGCGCGATGATCTCGAGCATGCTCGGCAGGATGGTCGTGCGCATGATGGAGGTATCCTCACCCAAGGGATTCAAAATCTTCAGGCTCTTGCGCAGCGGAGAATCCTTCGGCATACGGATCTTGTCGTAATAGGTCGGGCTGATGAAGGAATAGGTGATGATCTCATCGTAGCCCAGCGCGCGCACAGCGCCGCCGATGGCGCGGTCGAAGCGCTGCTGCTCACTGAAGCCGCCGCGCGTGGTCTCGCCGCGCATGAGCGTGCAGGGAATCTTATTGTAGCCGTAGAAGCGCGCGACCTCTTCGGCAATGTCGCTGTAATGCTCGACGTCGCCGCGCCAGGACGGCACGTAGATGTCGTCGCCATTCAAGATAAAGCCGAGGGAGACAAGAATTTCGCGCATCAGGTCTTCGCTGAGTTCCGTGCCGAGCAGGGCGTTGATCTTGTCGGGTTCGAGCTTAACGACCGTGGGGGCCTTTTCCTTGGCGACCACGTTCATCACGCCGTCGACGACCTCGCCGCAGCCGAGCAGCTCCACGAGCTCGCAGGCGCGCTCGACGGCCTTGATGGTGTTCATCATGTCGAGGCCCTTTTCATAGCGGGAGGAGGCGTCGGTGCGCATGCCGAGGGCGCTGGCCGTGCGGCGCACGGAAACACCGTTGAAGTTGGCGGACTCAAAGAGCACCATCGCCGTGTCGCCGACGATCTCGCTGTTCGCGCCGCCCATGACGCCCGCGACGCAGACGGGCTTGTGCTCGTCGCAGATGCAGAGCATATTCGGCGTCAGCTTGCGCTCGTTGCCGTCGAGCGTCTGGATCGTCTCGCCCTCGCGCGCGGTGCGCACGATGATGTGGCCGCCCTCGACGCAGCTAAAGTCAAAGGCGTGCATCGGCTGGCCGTATTCGAGCATCACATAGTTCGTGATATCGACGATGTTGTTGATGGGGCGCACGCCGCTGTTGCGCAGTCTCTCGCGCATCCAGCGCGGAGACGGCGCGATCTTGACGTTTTTCACCATGCGCGCGGTGTAGCGCGGGCAGAGGTCGCCGTCCTCGATGTCGATGTCGACGATCTCCGCGATGCTGCCGCCGCAGCCGTGCGGCTCGGGCGTGTGCAGCTTAAGGGGGCGCTTGAACGTCGCGCTCGCCTCGCGCGCAAGGCCGATGACGGAAAGGCAGTCGGGGCGGTTCGGCGTGATCTCAAACTCGACGATGGAATCGTCAAAGCCGAGGATGTGCGCCACGTTGAGACCCGGCTCGGCGTCCTCTTCGCGCAGGATGAAGATGCCGTCGGCGATACAGTGGGGGAATTCCTTCTGCTCGGCGTGCAGGTCCTCGAGCGTGCAGATGGCGTCGCTCTTGGTGTTGTAGGCGACAAGGTCTCCTTCGTGGAGGTTGGAGCAGCGCGTATCGGGCACAGCGGTCGCATTGCCGAGGTCGAGGCAGGTATGGAACGTGCCGTCGCCCAGCGGGGCACATTCAAGCACCCTGGCGGCAACAACAGGGCCGTAGACCTTGTCGCCGGGCTTGATATCGGCGGGGATGGAGGGCTTATCCTTGTCGATGGGATGATAGTCGTTCAGGATGGCCGCTGGCGTGATGACAGCATAGGGGAAGTCGTGCTCCGCCGTCATGCCGAGTTCCTTGAGCGAGCAGAGCATACCGTCGGACTCAACGCCGCGCAGCTCGCCCTTTTCGATCTTGATGCCGCCGGGCAGATGCGCGCCGGAAAGCGCAGCGGGTACATAGTCGCCGATGTGGACATTCCACGCGCCCGTGACGATCTGCACGGGCTCCGCCTGGCCGACGTCGATCTTCAGCACCCACATATGGTCGGAGTTCTCGTGGCGCTTCATCTCGAGCACCTTGCCCACGACCACGTTCTTGAGGTTTTCGTCGGGACGCTCGATCGTCTCGACCTTCGAGCCAGAGAGCGTCATATCGTCGTTGAATTGCTTATCGGTGATATCCTTGAGGTCAACGAACTCGTTGAGCCAATTTCTGCTTAAAATCATTTCTTCGCTCTCCTTTCTTAAAACTGCTCCAAAAATCTCACATCGTTCTCAAAGATCAAACGCAGGTCGCTGATCTTGAAGTGGCCGAGCGCCAGACGCTCAAGGCCCATGCCGAATGCCCAGCCGGAATAGACCGTGGAGTCGATGCCGCAGCCCTCGAGGACCTTCGGGTGGATCATGCCGGCGCCGAGCACCTCGATCCAGCCCTCGCCCTTGCAGGTGGGGCAGCCTGCGCCGTGGCACTTGTGGCACTGAATGTCCATTTCGCAGCTCGGCTCGGTGAACGGGAAGTGATGGGGGCGGAAGCGCGTGACCGTGTGCTCGCCGTAGAGCTGGCGCACGACCTCGTTGAGCGTGCCCTTGAGGTCCGCCATCGTAATGCCCTTGTCGATGGCCATGCCCTCGATCTGGTGGAACATGGGCGAGTGCGTGGCGTCGACCTCGTCCTTGCGGTACACGCGGCCGGGGGCGAGAATGCGGATGGGCAGCTCGCGCGTCTCCATCGCGTGGATCTGCATCGGAGAGGTCTGCGTGCGCAGAAGAATCGAGCTGTCCTCGGTGAAGTAGAACGTGTCGCTCCACTCGCGGGCGGGATGGCCCTCCTCGACGTTGAGCTTCGTGAAATTGTACTCAGCAAGCTCGACCTCGCGGTCTTCGAGAATTTCAAAGCCCATGCCGACGAAGATGTCCTTGATCTCGTCGAGCACCTGATACATCGGGTGCTTCACGCCGATCTTTTCCTGCTTGCCGGGGATGGTCACGTCCACGGCCTCGGACTTGAGCTTGAGCTCCATGGCCTTGTCGGCAAGCTCGCCCGCCTTTTCTTCAATGCCCGCTTCCAGCTTGGCGCGCACTTCGTTGGCGAGCTGCCCGATCACGGGGCGCTCTTCGGCGCTGAGCTTGCCCATCTGCTTCAAAACGGCGGTCAGCTCCCCCTTTTTGCCAAGGTAACGGACGCGCAGCGCTTCGAGGTCCTCCGCCTTGCCGGCGTCGGAGATCGCATCGAGCGCCGCCTTGCGGATCGCTTCCAGTTGTTGTTTCATATCATTTCTCCTTTTCAGGTAAAAATTTGCAGAATTTCAAAAATCGGCGGCAGGGGCAAAAAAATAGTCTTTCCTCCCGACACTCTCGGGACGAAAGACTTTCTTCCGCGGTACCACCCTGATTCGCGCCCAAAGGCGCGCGCTCGTTGCCCGTAACGGGGGCTGACCGGCCGCGCATTTCCTCGCGGCTGCTCGGGGGCGAACCAAGCGACATCCCGCAGACCGGCTCCCAGCCGCCGACCGGTCCTCTCTACGCGGAACAAACACGCTATTTTCCCTTTCACAGCATTTGTCTAAGTGGTACTTATATCACAGAAAAAAGGAACTTGCAAGGGGGAATTTGCCCCTTGCCGGCAAAAAAGCGGCAAAAGCGCAAAATATCGCGCATTTTCCTCTGCGCACTCCCCTTTTCCTGCCCAAAACACGGAAAAACCGCACTTTACAACGTGCAAAAACGTGATATACTATAATAGTTGTTTACAAACCCACCGTGGCTGCTCTCGCAGCCGGATAAGGAGAACGATCATGGACGAAAGAAAGCGTCTTTACAAGTCCCGCAACAACAAGATGATCTGCGGCGTCTGCGCAGGCATCGCAGACTACTTCAACATTGACCCGTCGATCGTGCGCGTGCTCTGGGCGGTCCTCGCTCTGGCCGCCGGTACCGGCGTGCTCGCCTATATTGCCTGCGCGATCATCCTGCCCGAGGGCGACACCGAGGTCTGACCGCTTGACGATCCGCGCAAAAAAGATATACTAAATCCTGTTTGCCGCGCGAAACGGCAGAAAAAGATGTAAAACGCGAAGGGAGCTTCCTTTTATGGCGACTTATCCGATGCATGTCGCGGGTCTTGACCGCGACTTTCCCATCTGCAAGGTAACGGACGATCTTTATATCGGTGCTTTCATCATGTTCGGCGACGCGGAGCTGACCGTGCGCTGCGCAGAAGAGCTTTTGAAGCTCGCCGAGGGCATCGACTACGACTACCTCTTCACCGCTGAGGCCAAGTCCATCCCTCTCATCCACGAGATGGCGCGCCAGAGCGGCGCGAAGAAGTATTTCATCGCGCGCAAGGGCCCCAAGGTCTATATGCCCGATCCCATTTCCGTAGAGGATAAGTCCATCACCACCGTCGCCCAGCAGAAGCTCTTCCTTGGCTCCGATGACGCAGACCTCATCCGCGGCAAAAATATCCTGCTCGTCGACGATGTCATCTCCACGGGCGGCTCGCTCAAGGCGATGGAAGCGCTCGTCGAAAAGGCGGGCGGCACCGTCACGGGCCGCATGGCCGTCCTCGCCGAGGGCGGCGCAGCCAACCGCAAGGACATCCTGTTCCTTGAAAAGCTGCCCGTCTTCAACGCCGACGGCAGCGTGAAGTAAAAACGCATCAGTACCAAAAAGGAGCCGTCTGCATGGCAGACGGCTCCTTTCTCTTTGCGTTGATGGAAAAACATCCCCGTTTCCATCTCCTGCATCACAAATTGCACACCGGCAGAGCATTTTCGCTTTGAAGAGGAGGAATAGGGTCTCAGATGAATGACGATCTTCATTCCACGAAAACAAAAAAGTGTCGGAGCAAAGCAAACTTTGCTCCGACGTGGTGCCGGTGACCGGACTCGAACCGGTACGCTGTCGCCAGCGGCGGATTTTGAGTCCGCTACGTCTACCAATTCCATCACACCGGCGGGGGAAATAGAACAAGAGATATTATATGCGATAGACAGCTTATTTGCAAGCAAAACTTTTCAAAAGGCTCCGGCGCGCTGCGCCGGAGCCTTTTTCACGCAGATATCACACGTAGCGCTGGTGGATGACGTCGAACACACCGCGCGTTGTGAGGCGCAGCGTCGGGATGACGGTCAGCGCCATGAACGAAAGCGTCATGAAGGGGTCGACCCCGCGCGAGACGCCGAGGGCAAAGGCCTGCTCCTTGGCATTCTCCAGCGCTTCGTTGACCTCGATGAGCGGCGCTTCGCTCATGATGCCCGCGATCTGGAGCTGGACCTCACCGAGCACCTTACCGCCGTCCATCACGACGATGCCGCCGCCGAGCTCGACGACGCGGTTGACCGCCGCAGCCATATCCTCTTCGTTCGCACCGACGACGATGATGTTGTGGCTGTCATGCGAGATGGACGTTGCCACCGCGCCGGACTTGAGGCCGTAGCCCTTGATGTAGCCGATGCCGATGTGGTGCGTGTTCTTGTGGCGCTCGATGACGGCGATCTTTAAGATGTCGTCCTCGACGCTGATCTTCTCGGCGTAGCCCGCGTCGGTCGTGACGATCTCGCCGGGGATCATGCCGAGCACGGCGCGCGGGCGGGACTCGATAAAGTCCTTCGCCTCAAGGTGCGCAACGTGGAACGTCTCATGCGAGCGCTTGACGAGGTGCGGATCGATCTCGGGCGCTTCAAACGGCGTGACGTTCTTTCCGTCGAACATCAGCTTGCCCTTTTTGTAGACCTCGAGGATGTTGAAGTCATCGAAGTTGTCGATGACGACAAAGTCGGCGAGGAAGCCCGGCGCGATCGCGCCGCGGTTGTTGAGCAGGAAGTAGCGCGCGGCGTGGTGGCTCGCGCATTTGACGGCGATGATCGGGTCGACGCCCGCTTTGATCGCCCTGCGCACGATGTAGTCGATGTGACCCTTTTCGAGTAGGTCATTCGGGTGCTTGTCGTCTGTGCAGAACATACAGTAGGTGTAATACTGCGGCGTGAGCAGCGGGAGGAGCGCGTCGAGGTTGCGCGCCGCCGTGCCTTCGCGGATCATGATGTACTGCCCGCGCTCGAGCTTGGCGATGGCATCCTCAACGGTGCTGCATTCGTGGTCGGAATAGACGCCGGCTGCGATATAGGCGTTCAGGTCGTTGCCCGTGAGGCCGGGCGCGTGGCCATCGATCTTCTTGTGGTGCGCCTGCGCGGCGACGATCTTTTCAAGCACCTGTTCGTCACCGTTCGCCACACCAACATAGTTCATCATCTCAGCAAGGCCTTCAACACGGTTGTGCTCGTAGAACGAGTCGATCGCGCGGTAGTCGAGCACCGCACCGGATTCGTCGAGCGGCGTCGCAGGCACGCAGGAGGGGAGCATGAAGCGCACGTCGACAGGCAGGTCCTCTGTTGCCTGTAACATATACTCGATGCCGTCGGTGCCCATGACGTTCGCGATCTCGTGCGGGTCGGTGATGACGGTCGTGGTGCCGTGCGGTACGACCGCGTTGGCAAATTCCTTCGGGGAAACGAGCGAGCTTTCCAGGTGGATGTGTGCATCGACAAAGCCGGGCAGCACGAGCTTGCCGCCCATGTCGACCTCGAGCGCGCCCTCGTAATGCTCGCCCATGCCCGCGATCAGCCCCTCGGCCACGGCAATGTCGCCGTGACTGAGTTCATTGCAGAATACATTTACATACGTCGCGTTCTTGAGCACGAGGTCAGCCTTCTGCCTCCCCGAGGCCACCTCGACAACGTGGAGCTTCTTGTTCAGCTTGCGGTTGATCTTGCCTGCGTAGCTTTCCCGGTATGCCATGCGTATTCCTCCTTATTTTGTTGTGTTTGACCAGTTTGCAGGATGTTTCGTCCATCTTCCTCGGTTATTTTTTATAGGATACTACGTTCCATTGCACTTGTCCAGCAGAAAAAGCTGAAAGTTATTTAGTAAATCTGACGAAAAGTAAGATGCCAGACGGTTTTTGAGGTTTCCGTTTACAAACGCGAGCAGATATTGTATAATAAATCAAAAAGAACAATTTGAGATCCGGGCCATTTCCTTCAAGCACAGGACTTCATCCCATTTCCGCAGCAAGAGCGCGCCGTAAATTCATTCACGATATGCAGAAAGGAGCGAAGCGTATGCGTTCAAGACTCTCCCCGCCATCCGACCCCTTGAAGCCACGCCCCTCCTCGGCCATCATATTCGCGGGCAACGCCGTCGTCTTTTTTGGCCTGTCACTTTTGACGCAGCGGATGATCTACAGTTTTCTCTTCGCCGTTACCTTCCTTCTGTTCGTGTATGAGATCGTGGCGCTGCGGAAGCAGGAAAGGACGCAACGCGGTCTGCATCGCCGGGACTATTCCGATGCAGAGTATCGATCGCTGGGCATGACTCGCCCACAAAAGGACCGGCGCGGCGCGGTGCAGAGCGCGATTAATGTGCTTTTGTCGCTCGCCATCGGTGCGATCACACTTTGCAGCTTTACAACAAATGACCCGGCACTCTCTCCCCTTCTTGGTGCAGCCATGCCCCTGCTCGTAATGCTGCTCGACTACAACGCTGTCCGCTTCACATGGCAGGAGATCAGGCATCAGAAATTCCGGCTGACGGTGTACGCCCTGTCACTTCTGCTGTTCCTTTATCACCTGCTGGCGGCATTGGGTGTCGTATCCATCCAAAGCCTGCTCCCCGAGCAGGTCCGGTTCGAGGTGAATTTTCTCCTGAACCTCGCCTTTGCGCCGCTCCTGCTGGTGACGATCTATTTCGCTGTTCGGGATACATGGCGGCACATGTATGACAGGCCGCTGTAACGGTACGGTCTTTATCCTTTTCCCGTCTTCCGCAAAAAAGAGGACCATCTCGCTCACAGACGGCCCTCTTTTTCATTTTTCCGGCATAGGTCCAGTGACGACCCCAAACCTTTCCTTACAGCCGTCGTTCACCGCAGGAGCGGCAGACTGCCCGTGAGCTTGTTGACCTGTTTCTTCGCACCGCACAGGGCAATGCCGAGGTATTGCAGGTCCTCCTCGGGCGTATCCGCCATCTTCTCGACAAATTCCGCGTAGGTCTTGCAGCCTTGCGCAAGGTCAGAAAAGTCCGCCGCGGTGATGTCCGCAAATTCCCGTTCGCATAGCCTTGCCCGCAGCGCACGCAGACTCTCCGGCGAGCCCTTTAAGATGGGTACGGGAAACTCGATGATGCCGAGGTGCTCCCCGCCGCTTTTGTCGACTACATCTGCGCCGACGACCTCGGGCAGTTGTCTTCCCAGCGTGATACCGAGGATGGCCGCCGTGTTCGCAATAACGCCGTGCGGCAATTGTTCATCGATGACCATGACACATTTTTTATTCGTGATATCCATGCTTTTCCTCTTTTCTGCAAATAGCACTACGGTCTGCGCGTGCCCTCTTCCCCGCTGCGGAACATTTCCCGGTAAATGCCCGGCGGCAGGCCAAGAAAGCGGCTGAGGTAGTTGGTGAGATGGCTCTGGTCGGAATATCCCGTGCGCAGCGCTGCTTTGCACGGCGGCACGCCCCGTTCGAGCAGTTCTTTCGCCCTTCCGACGCGGATATTTTCCAGATACCGGTAGGGCATCATCCCCTTTTCTCTGGCAAAGGCGCGCAGGAGGGTCGACTTGCTCAGTCCCACACAGCGACAAAGCTGTTCCAGCGAGATGTGTTCGGCGTAATGCCGCTCCATGAAGGCACAGACCGCTTTGACTTCATCCGTGCAGCTCGGAATGCTGCATGCAGCGATCTGTCCACAGCGTTCCGACAGCAAGGCTAGCAGTAAAAGCAGTGCTTCTTCCTTACCGAACCCGCTCGAGACCTGCATCACCTGCTCGTGCAGCGCGCGCAGGCAGCAGGCCTCCTCTTCATCATGCAGGACATTCTGTAAAAAGCGGAGCGGTGTGTGCTCGCCCGCGATCTCCTCCATCAGGACATTCGTCGTCTCCCGACTGATGTTCAGCGCACGGTAGTCGAGCGTGCTGCCGTCGCTTTGGGTACAGGCGTGGCTGTCGCCCGGGCCAAAAAGCAGGAGGTCGCCCGGGCCGAAGGGCCATTTTCTTTTCTCCTGATAAGAGCAAGTTGACAGGCGCGCATGTTCGTGCTAATATTCCTATCATTGTGCTATGTTATTCATTCAGAGGGTCGTCAGCGTATGTTGGATCAATTTTCAAGGACACAACTCCTTTTGGGACAGGAGGGAATGGCGCGGCTATTCTGTGCGCGGGTCGCGGTATTCGGCATCGGCGGCGTGGGCGGTCACGCGGTAGAGGCGCTCGCGCGCAGCGGCGTCGGCACGCTCGACCTCATCGATGACGACCGGGTCTGCCTGACGAATCTGAACCGCCAGATATTCGCCACGCGCAAGACCGTGGGGCAGTACAAGATGGACCCCACCGCCTTTGAGGTGACGGATATCTGCAAGACCTCCGTCTGTCCGCTCGCGCGCGTCATGCGCCACGAGCTCAAAAAACGCGGCATCAAGTCGCTGAAGGTCGTCTATTCCAAAGAGCCTGCGCTGACGCCCATCGAAGATATGTCCATTAGCTGCCGCGCACACTGCATCTGCCCACCCGGCACGGCACGCAAATGCACGCAGCGCCGTCAGGTCCCCGGAAGCAATGCGTTCGTCCCCGCGGTGGCCGGGCTCATCCTCGCCGGTGAAGTGGTGAAAGACCTCGCCGGATATCAGGCCGCACCATGAGCGGAAGCAACAAAAAGTACCGTTTGCCGAATGGCAAACGGTACTTTTTCTATCTGCTGGTCATTCAGGATGGCCTCAGCGTCTGCCGCCGAAGCCGCCTCCGCGGCCGCCGCCGAAACCGCCGCTCCGGCCTCCGCCAAAGCCACCTCCACGGCTGCCGCCGAAACCGCCGCCGCGGCTGCCGCCGCCAAAGCCACCGCCCCGGCTGCCGCCGAAGCCACCGAAGTTTCCGCTGCCAAAGCTGCCGCCGCGGCCGCTGCTGCCGAATCCGCCGAAGGAATTACCGGAACCGCCCGAGGGCCGTCTCGGCTGCTGGGGCGGGCGGCGATCACCACCGGAGGAGCCGCCGCTGCGCGGCGGTCTGGGTCCGCCCTGCGGAGGACGAGGCCCTCCCGAACGGGGCGGACGCGGGCCGCGCGGGGGACGGCGTCCCCAGAAGATGGGGTGATACATCACCGTCGGCACGCCCATGCCGGGCATCATGTAGCGGCGGCGATAGCGGCAATAACGCATGCCGTCAAGCATGATCCAGAGGACAAAGAATATGATGAGGATCATGATGAACATCACACCGTTGGCCGCCTCGTCCAGCGCCGCCTCGCTCTGCTGATACTGCTGGCTCAGCTCCACATGGAGCGCGGCGCAAAGCGAGCGCACCGCGGCGTCATAATCGCCCTTCTGCACGCTGTCTTCCATGCAGGAGGCAACGAAGCTCTGTGAGAGCGAGCTGAGCAGATCATAGAAATCGCCGCTTGCGAGCAGGTAGTAGTCCTGCTGCTGCTTTGCGATGAGCAAAACGGCATCGTTCTCGCCAAGCTGCATCTCCATGGCGCAGTCATACGCCGCATTCTCCATGTCGCTTTCTGAATCCGTCGTAACGACGGCCATGATGCTGCCAAACATCTTGTCCCAGTTGGCGTTGTAGAGGCCGACGGCCTCCTCAGTCTTATCGGAAAGAACACCGGCATCATCGCGCACATACTGCGTAAAGGCCGCCGTGGAAAGCGAGGGATCGAGCTTTTCCCCGCCCTCCGGCGTAGAGACGGCGGGCGTCTTGTGCAGTCCCCACGCACTGGATGCGACGATCGCCAGAATCAGCACGACGATGGCGACGCCGCGTTTTTGAAAGAATTTCATATGCTTCTCCTATCCGGAGCGTCTCAGCTTCTCAGCTCCATGAGCTTCTGCTTCAGCTCGCCTTCAATGCGCCCGAGCTCCGCTTCCGCTTCCTTGCGCTTCTGCGCGCCCTCGCGCTGGATGTTCACGACCTCGTCGAGCGTAGTGATGAGCTGCTCGTTGGTGTGCTGCAGCGTCTCGATATCGACGATGCTGCGCTCGGCCTCCTTGGCCGTGGCGATGGTGCCCATCTTGAGCATGTCGGCGTTCTTCTTGAGCAGTTCGTTCGTCGTCTGCGCCACCGCGCTCTGTGCGGCCGTGGCCTGACGGCTGTGCTCCATGCCGAGCGCGAGCACCATCTGGCTCTTCCAGAGGGGGATGGTGTTGACGAGCGAGGACTGGATCTTTTCGACCATCAGCGTGTCGTTGTTCTGGAGAAGTCTCGTCTGCGGGCCCATCTGGAGCGACACCATGCGCGTGAGCTCCAGGTCGTGCAGCTTCTTTTCAAAGCGGTCGCACTTCTGCGCGTAGTCGTTGTAGGCCTGCGCATCCTCGGCAAGGCCGCTCGCCTCCGCCTTCTTGCGCAGCTCCTCCAGCTCGCCGGAGCGGACCTCGGCAAGGCGCTTCTTGCCCGCGATGATGTACATCGTGAGCTCCTTATAGTACTTGAGGTTCAGCTCATACATCTGGTCGAGCATCGCGATATCCTTCATCAGCGTGACCTGATGCTTTTCAAGCTCGGATACGATGCGGTTCACGCTCGTCTCGGCCTTGCCGTACTGCGCGCGCATCAGCTCGAGCTTGTCCTTCTGCTTGCGGAACAGGCCGGCGAGGCCCTTCTTCTCTTCCTCCTGGCCGAAGCCCTTGACCTCGACAACGAGGTTCGAGAGCGTCTCGCCCACCTCGCCCAAGTCCTTGTTGCGCACGGAGGAGAGGGCGTTTTCAGAGAACGTCGCCACGCTCTTCTGTGCGGCCACGCCATAGTTGAGCACAAGGTTCGTATCCGTAATGTCGATCTTCTTCACAAACTCGTCGACAGCAGCTCTCTCCTGCTCGGTGAGCATGCTCTCGTCGACCTTGACGGGCTCGACCTCTTTTTTCTTCTCCTGCTCGGGCGCGGGCGCGTCCGAGGTGAGCGTCAGCTCGGGGACGGCCTCCTGCGCCGCTTCGGTGGGGTTCAGGGTCAGCTCGGGCATCATGTTGTCGCTCATATCATTTCTCCTCCGTATTTTGGCTTTGAGTTTGTTCTTTTTCGTGCTTTTTGATGCGCTGGATGCGGCGCAGGCACAGCAGCGTGGCCAACGCCCAGATCAGCGCGGAATAGTAAAGCGTATCCCTGTGCAGATGCAGCGCGCCGATGATGCTTGCCACACACATGATGGCAAAGATCGCACAGAAGATCGGGTCGAGCCACACGCCTTTCAGCCGTTTCAATATCCACGCATTGACTTTGGCGTTGAACGCCATCACTTTCTTTCGCATCGCCTTTCTCCTTTACAGCTCGAGCTTGATATCGTCCTGCGTGGCGGCAGCCGTACCGCCGTCGCTGCTCAGGCCCTCTTGCTTCATCATGTTTTCAAGCACCGTGATATCGGTGGAAATATCCATTGCCTCGCTGCCAAAGAGCATATCGAGCTGCTTTTCAAAGGCGGCGACGATGGTACTCATCATGCTCTCCACACGCTGCATGGTCGCGTCGATGTTCTCGCCGCTCACGCCCTGCGCGCCCATGCGGTCATAGGCGTTTAAAAGCTTAAGGGTCGTTGGCAGATAGTAGTCCATGAACTTGCGGATCTGCGGCAGCTTCGACGGGTCGGATTTGACCTGCGCGAAAATTTTCGCGCTCAAGTCCTCGAGCCGGTCGATGTCGGCGGAGATCTTCTCATCCTTGATGGACGTGTTGAGCCGCTTCATCTCGGAGATGGCAAGATTGCCGTCCTTGATCATCTTGTCGAGCTCGGGGTTGCCGGTGCTCTCTTCCTTTTTCGGCGGGTCTGGGACCGTGACCTCGACCGTGCCGCACACGGCGTTCATAATGAAAAATACCACTGCCGACGCCGCTGCTACCAGAATGAAATGCGGCACGCGATAGAGCGGGAAAAGCAGCGCATAGATGACCCACGTCCCCGCCGCCGCATAATAGGGGACCGTCGATCTGCGTTTGACCGTCGCCAAGGCGATCGCCTCCTGTTTTGAGATAATTTGACTGATATATGATACCACAACGCTGCACTGCGGTCAAGCAAAGCCGCCTCCGCACGGCTGATTTTACAAAGAAAGCGGCGCTCCGCGAGGGAACGCCGCTTTTCGTCTGCTTTTTACTCGTTTCGAATGGCTTCGAGCGCGGATATCTTGACCGCCTTGTTCGCGGGCTGATAGCCGGACACCAGTCCGACCAGCACCGAAAACACCAGCGCAAAGATGATGAGCTCGGGCTTGATGACGGAAACGCGCGTCACGTTCTCTCCACCGATGAGCGCCTGCTTGATGAGCTCCCACGTCACTCCCCCGCCGCTGAACGCGCCGAAGGAGAATAGATTGATGCCGACGGAAATGATGAAGCTGAAAAGGAGTCCCAGCACGCCGCCGAGAAGGCCGATGCTGCCCGCCTCCATCAAAAACATCGCGCGGATATCGCGCACATAGCAGCCAAGCGCCTTCATGATGCCGATCTCCTTCGTGCGCTCGGAGATGGACATGATCATCGTATTGGTAATGCCGATGGCCGCGACCAGAAGCGAGATCGCGCCAAGGCCACCGAGCATCAGCTCGATCTGGCGGGTCTGCTTGTTGAGCTCATCGCGCATGCTCTGCATGGAATAGGTGCTGTAGCCTAAGTCCTTGATGGCCTGTTCCACATCCGCCACGGCGTCAAGGCTCTCGGCCTTGACATTGATGGACGAATACTCGAACTTCGTGTCGTTCTTCCCCGTCAGGTCGTATAGGAGCGACTTGAGCGCGTTGATGTCCATCATCACGCCCGCGCTCGTCTCGTAGCCCTTGCCCTGATCCTCTTTCAGAATGCCCACGACCTTGAGATCGACGCTGTAGGGCGTCGTCTCATTGCCGGAGTCGTCCCAGGAGGTCAGGAGCATCTTCACGTCCGTCTTGAGCGGGTCAAAGAACGGGTCGGGGACGTTTTCCGTGTCGATATTGCCGTTTTCGTCCCAGGTGTATCGGTCGACATAATTTCTGCCGTCAGGCATGAGCGTATCGGTAAAGTTATAGGCAAAGTACTGGCCCACGACCACCTCGTCGCTGCTTTCTGGGTAGCGGCCCGCGACCAGCTCATAACCCATGTCCTCAAGGGCGCTCACGTCAATGCCGGCAAAGTTGCCCCAGTCGGCGCTGTAGCGGTCGTTGATGCCCGCCTTAAACGAAATGTTGTAATTGTCGAGACTTGCCTTGGGCATGACGGCCTGCACGCCCGCGATCTCGTGGAAGCTCTCCACCGCCTTCTCATCAAGCTTGCTTTCCGTCTGTGTGCCGGTATTCTGGTTGTAGCCGCGGTAGACCTCGATGATGGAGAGGTCGCCCATGTTCTTGAGCATCTGATCGTAGGACTCCTGCATACCCGCGCCGATGGAGACCATCACGATGATGGACGTGCAGCCGATGAACACGCCCAGCACCGTCAGGATCGTGCGCCCCTTGCGCCGCGACAGGCTGTCGAAGCACATTTTCAGGATGTCTGCGAATCTCATTTGTTCTGCTCCTCAGCACCTGTGGCCGCAGGCTCCTTCGCCGCGGCGTCCGCTGCCTCCTTCTTCTCTTCGGCGATCTCCTCTTCGTCCCACTTGTCCCAGAGGGCCTGCTCGGCCTTCTGCTTGGCCTTCTTCTTGCGGATGCGCAGCACGACCAAAAGGACGATGAGCGCGGCGACTACCGCGATGACGACGTACTTCCACGGGAAGGTGTTCGCCGGCTCTGGGTCGATCATGCCGGGGTCATCCATGCCGGGATCGGTCGGCTCATAGGCCATGGCCTCGACGCTCGCCTCAAAGACGCGCTCTTTCGTGTTGCCGTTGGAGTCCTCGTAGGTGATGACGATCTTGACCTGATTCTCGCCCTCCAGCTGCGGGGTCACGGCAAAAGCGATGGTACCGTTCTTGCCGCCGTCGATCGTGCCGACGCGCTGATAGGCCGTCGGCGTGTCGATATCGCCGGAGATGGTCGCCTCAACGTTGTTGATGGCGCTCTTGCCCTTGTTGACATAGTCGATCGTCAGGCTCGTCTCCTCGCCGACGTAGCCGGTGTAGGAGGTCTTGGGCTCGCTGAGCTCAAAGCGGTCGGGCTGATAGAGCGGCACGCTCAGCGAGAGGGACGCGCTGCCGGATTTACGGGCATTCTGATCGACATACTCGTAGGTGACGGCGATCTGCACCTCCTGCGCGCTGGCGCTGATGAGCTGCGCCGCCTTCATCGGCACGGTGACGCTCTTGCTGCCGCCCGCGGCGACGGAATCAAAATAGAAGGTGTTGGTCGAGCCGTTGAGCATGAGGTCCGTGCCGCCGGTGACGGTGAGCATGACGTTTTCGATTTTGAGCTTCTTGCTGGTGTTGGTGAAGGAGAAGCTCAGGTTCGTGCTCGAGCCCGCCGCAACGGACGAGCCGCCGTAGTTGTACTTCGACAGGATGACGATAGGCGTGGGGCTCGCGATGGTCTCCTCGTCCTTTTTGTCCTCGGTGACCTTGGCGGGTACGTTGACGCTGCCGGACGCACTGCCGGACGCGGTCGCATTCGTGCCATTGTCGTAATAGAAATCGAGCTTTGCCGAGAGCGACTGGCTCGCGCTCGCGATCTTATCCACCGCCTTGACCGAGACCATCACCACGCCCGACTGGTTCGGGCGGATGTCGTTGAGCGTATAGGCGCTCTGCGAATCCGTGATCATCAGGCCATCCGAGGGCGTGACCGTCACCATCGGGGAACGCATGGTCGTGCTGCCGACATTCTGGATGTAGATCGAGATGACCTTGCCCTCGCCGGCGGCGATGCTGCCGCTCGCCGCGTCAGAGCTGAAAATCGCGTGCGGCTCGGGAATTTCAACGGGAGTGGGCTTTTCCGGCTCGGTGTAGGGCACGCATTCGCTGACCGTCAGATTGAAGGTCTGATTCGTTGTTTCCACGCCGTTTTCCTGATAATAAACCGTAAAGCTCAGGCTGTTGCCCGTGCCGGAATAGGAGAGGTTGTAGAGAATGAACGATGCCGTTCCGTTATCGCCGGGCACGATATTCTCCGCATATCCGCCGCGGAACGAGTCGACGCCGCGCACAACGCGGGAGACCGTGCCGCTGCCGCCGATACGGGACAGGCTGACGGCAATATTGACCGTCTGGTTTGTTTCAATGCTGTAGGCGCCCGCATTGTAACCGGTGACAAGGTAGCTCGTCTTATCATCGGCCCTTGCCGCGAGTCCCGCGGGCAGGAGCGCCGCGCACAGCACCAGGGCAAGGCACAGGGAGAGCAGGGATCTTGTGATGCGTTTCATGTTCGATTTCCTCCGTTATTCGATATAGGGGGCGGCGTCGATCTCCGCCTTGACCTGATTTTTGACGTCGCTGACGATGTTGCCGTCGATGAGTGTGACGATACGGTCGGCATACTCGGTCATCTCCGGGTCATGGGAGACGAGCACGATTGTCTGGTGGAAGCGGTGGGCAAAGCCGCGGATCATGTGCATGACCTCTTTCGTCGTCTTCGAGTCGAGGTTGCCGGTCGGCTCGTCGGCGAAGACGACCTCGGGGTGCGTGACGAATGCGCGCGCGATACCCACGCGCTGCTGCTGTCCGCCGGACATCTGGTTTGGAAAGTGGTCCATGCGGTCCTTCAGTCCCACGCGGCAGAGCATTTTCTTCGCCTCCAGCAGCCGCACATCCGGGTCGATGCCCTTGAACATCAGGGGCATGGCGACATTTTCCGCCGCCGTCAGCTCCGGCAGCAGGTTGTAGGACTGGAAAACGAAGCCGATGTGCTTCTGGCGGAAGGCGGCAAGCTGGTTTTCGTTCAGCCGCGAGATCGGCACGCCGCCGATGCGCACCACGCCGCGCGTGGGCTTTTCAAGGCCCGCAAGCTGGTTGAGCAGCGTCGATTTACCGCTGCCGGAGGTACCGAAAATGCAGCACACCTCGCCGCGCGCGATATCCAGATCGATGTTGTGCAGCGCGACCACGTGCTCCTGTCCCATCATGTACACCTTTCGGAGCTTGCGCACCGATATGACGGGCTTCTGATCAGTTTCCATCGCAAATTCTCCTCATTTTAAGCTGCCTTTTATTATAAGCCCATCGCGCGGGAAAGTCGTTACAATCGGGCGCGATTTGGTTACAATTTTTTTAAGATTTGTTTAATCTTCGCCGCAAGATCCTTCTGCTTTCTTTAGACGAAGAAAAGCGAAAAAAGTTTCCGAAAATGTGCAAAAAACGGCGGACTTTTTGAAGTCCGCCGTTTTTTAGTTCATGCCGTTTTAGTCCAGCGGCACGTCGGGCAGGACGTAGACCGTCATCTCTTCGCCGCTCGTGTCGATGGACACGGTGTCGTCGATGGGCTGCGTCAGCGCCGCGTCCGCATAGAGCGTGCAGCCCATGCTGCAGCAGATGGTGACATACGTTCCCTTCTCCACATTGTATTCCTTCGCCGACCAATCTCCCGCACTCTTTTTCGGGAAGCAGACCGTCAGCAGGCAGGAGTTCTCGTTCGCATCGTCCGTCGCGCGCACGACCTCGTTCAAAATCTCGCGATCCGGCTCGTAGGGCTCATCGTAGCTCCAGTTGTAGAGCGTCGTACCCATCTCCGTCGCGCCGCCCTCGCCGTCCTCAATGTAGTCGGTCACGGACATGGCGAGCAGCTCGCCCGTCTCGGGATCTGCATAGTAGAGGGTGGTATAGTAGTAGTCGTCCTGATCGTCAAAGCGCGTGGTGGTCGAGAGCAGCACCGCACCGTCCTGCTCGCTGCGCTCGTCAAGCGTTTCCTCGGCATTCTTGGCGGCGGGGTCAGTGCACTGCGGCAGCATTTCACGGAGATACTCCGTCCCCTCGCCCGGAATGGGATAGAGGTTCAGGCTCGCGGTGTCGTTGCTCGCCATGCGCGTGGCGTACAGGCTGTCGTTTCCCTGGCTCCACAACTCATCCTCGCCCGGGCCGCTGTTGGCGGTATAGCTGTAGTGTGAGGACATGAGAAACGCTTCCCCGCCCCCGTCCGTGTACTGCAATCTTGCGGTGTAGGTCATCTCGCCATCCCGGTCGGTGCCCTGAATGTTCACGGTCACGGCGTCGTACTTTGCAAGCAGTACGCACGGATCGTTGACCTCGCGCAGCGTTTCGAGCGTCACGTCCATCGGCGTGTCGTCCTTGCCGCCGTTCCCATCGTCCTTGCCGCCCTGCGTGCCGCAGCCCGCGAGCAGGCTCACGACGCAAAGCGCGCCAATGCTTGCTTTCTTCCAGTTTTTCATCTTAGTCTCCTCCTTTGGATTTAGGATGCGGGATTTTCCTGCATCATGGGTCTGTTTTCCATCACTATTTTTTGGGGATACCGCCGCATCACTCGACATCTCCGCTTTTGACGTAGACGGTCGTGCTGTCGCCCTCCGGCCATTCGACCTCGAAGCTCTGATACTGCTCCGTCATGGCGGCGTCATAGTAGGAGCGCAGCTCCTCGCTGCCGCTCAGGTAAAGAATCGAGCTCCGCGGCACAGTAACTCTCTGCTCGCGCTCCCGCTCGGTGCCGGGGTCCCACACGATCGTCGCCTCGCGCTTGGGACTGTCGTCCGACAGCATCTGCGCGTAAAGGTCCTTCTCCGGCTCGTAAGAGAGGTCATAGCGGTATGTATACGTTCCCGTGGCAAAGCAGGTGTCTTTTCCCTGCAAGTCTTTTCTGTGCCGCTCCAATTTGATCGCCATAAGGTCGTCGGAGGTCGGATCAATATAGAGCCATCGCAGCGAGTAGTCACTGTCATCGCCGGTGAAGTAATGCTTGACTTCCATCACGAGCTGACCGTTCTGCTCATACGGCTCTCCGGCCTCCACGCTGATGCCGTCGCCGGCCACAGGCAGGAACGGCTCCTGAACGGTGCTCTTTTCGTACCATTCGTCTGAGGCAAACACCGTCACGTCGATGCGCCCCATAACACCGTCCTCGTCTCTCCCTGCTGCAAAGAGGCTCATCCCGTTTGGGACCTCGTCCGAGCGGACGTTCATTTCATAACGATCGTCCTCATAATGGTCGCAGCAATACCAGCCGTGGCTCCAGCTCTGCAAGCGTCCTTCTTCATCGCGCGTGTACTGGTCGGTGGTCTTGACGTCCTGACCGCCGTCGCTACTGTCTGTGCTCTCACGCACAACGGTCACCACCTCGTGCCGCTCGAGCAACGCGGGGATATTATTTCTTTCGCAGATGTGCTCGTAGGTGATGGGGTGCACTTCCGCCATGTCAGTCTGTTCGTTCGTCTCTCCGCAGCCTGCGAGCAGCAGCGCGGCGGCGAGCGCGAGGGCGCTCATCGGTCCCCGGCGTTTCATTTTGTTTCTCCTTTCATCGTCTTCTTTCCATCTTGACTGTGCGGAGCTCTTTTCGTTCCGTACACTTCCTTAGACGAAGAATTTCCCAAAAAGTTTCGCACTTATGGATTTCTTAAGAAACTTTTTCTTCCCCGCGCGGGCTCTTGCATTTTCCGCCGCCGCGGCATACAATGATGCCACATTTCACCCGGGAGGGGCGTTTTTATGAACTATATCGGCATCGACCTCGGCGGCACGAATATCAAGGGCGCGCTCGTGAGCGCGGAGGGCGAGATCTTAAAGGAGCATTCCATCCCGACGCGCGTCGACCTCGGCCCTGAGGCGGTCGCGGGGCGCATCGGTCAGGTCATCGCGCAGCTCTCTGACGGTGAGGACGCCGTCGGCGGCGCGGGCGTCGGCTGCCCCGGTACGGTGGACGACGCGAGCGGCATCGTCCGCTTTGCGGCGAACCTGAACTTTGTGAATTTCGACCTGCGCAGCGCTCTGCGCGCGCACACGACGCTCCCTATCCACCTCGGCAACGACGCAAACGCCGCCGCGCTGGGCGAGGCGCTCTTCGGCTGCGGCAAAGGGGCGGAGAGCACCATCGTCGTTACGCTCGGCACAGGCGTGGGCGGCGGCGTAGTGCTCGGCGGCAGGCTCCTGACAGGCTACACGGGCGCGGCGAGCGAGATCGGCCACATGGTCATCGCGGAAAACGGCGAGGAGTGCACCTGCGGCAGCCGCGGATGCTTCGAGGCCTACTCCTCCGCCACGGCGCTGATCCGCGACACAAAGCGCGCCATGGCCGCGCATCCCGAGAGCCTGCTGCACGCGATCGCCGCGGAATCGGGCGGCGTCGACGGCCGCACGGCGTTTCTCGCCAAAGAGCGCGGCGACGAGACGGGCGCGCAGGTCGTGGAGAACTACATCGAGCACCTGACCTGTGGGCTCACGAATCTTGTCAACATCTTCTTTCCCGAGGTGCTGGCCCTCTCCGGCGGCGTGGCCAATCAGGGCGACGCGCTGCTCCTGCCGCTGCGCGAAAGGGTGCGCGAGCTCTCGTTCGGCTCGCGCTATGCCGTCTCGCACACGCGCATCGAGCTCTGCATGCTCGGCTACCGCGCGGGCGTGATCGGCGCGGCGATGCTCGCGCGGCCTTCTCCAGGGTAACAAAAAACTCCACAGGAGGCTCCTGCGGAGTTTTTTATTTACGGTTCCGGCGCGTCCATGGCCGCTGCAGGCCCCACGCCGCTCTCTCCCTCGATGAGGATCTGCACCTCGTCCACACCGCTGAGCGAAAGGATAGACTTTTCGAGCGATCCAAAAAGCAGAGCTCGCGTACCCTCATCTTCAGGCAGCGAAACATTCGCCGGAATGCTCAGATAGCACACACCGTTTTCGATGCGCGAGGAGACGACCGAGAAATCCTCCGGCAGGAGCGAGAGGAGCGAATCGTCCTCCGGTCCCTGCGCGAGCGCTTCGAGCAGCGCGTTCACACGCGTCTGTCCTTCGTAGAGAGCGAGCGTCTGCTGCTCGGCGCGCAGCTCGCCGGTCTCACTGTCGAGGAAGTAGAGCTGCACCGTGATGGGCCGCAGGCCGCTCTCGCGGGAGGACAGCAGCGTGTCCGCCGAGAGCAGCACCTGCGTCTTGCGGTATGGCAGCTCGCTGCCGTTGGCCGTGATGCTCACCGCGTTCACGTTTGGTAGCTGCGAGAGCGTGAGCGTGATGCAATAATCCGCGAGCGACAGGTCGATACCAGAGAGGCGCGCATACTGCGCACTCAGGTCGATCCCCGCACGGCGGCCCGAGACCTTGAGCGAGCGGAGCGCCGTTCCCTCGGGGATAGGCGAATGCAGCGCCGCCTCGTCCGGTCCTGCGAGCAGCAGCTCCATCAGCGCGCGGACGCAGTCCTCGGTGCTCATCGTCTCGTCGGGCGTGAAGCGCACCGAAGACGCGGCGATGGCGTCGCCCCCGCCCGAAGCGTCAAGGTCGGAGAGAAAATAGAGCGCGTAGCCGCTCTCCTCATCCTCCTGCGCGCTTTTCGCGCATGAGGCAAAGGCCACCAGCGCCGCAAGGAGCGCAAGAATGAAAAGCGGAAGCTTTTTCATGCTCTCTCCCCTCCTTCCCCGCAGCGCGGCAGGCGCACGGTAAATACCGTGCCACCGCCTTCGCGCGCGCCGACCTCGATGCTGCCGCCGCGACGGCGAGCCGTGTCGGCGGCGATGGAAAGGCCGAGGCCCGTGCCTCCCGCCGCGCGCGAGCGCATCTTGTCCACGCGGTAAAAGCGGTCGAAAATACGGGGCATATCCTCCTCCGGGATGCCGATGCCGTTGTCGCTGACGGTGAGAAGACACGCCTCCTCATCCCCCGCCAGCGCCACGCGGACGAAGCCGCCGGGGCGGTTATATTTGATGGCATTTTCCGTCAGGTTGTAGATGATCTCGTTGAGCTCGTCCTCGCTCGCGAGCGTCTTTCCCTCGCGGCGTATCTCATAGGAGAGGTCGACCTGCTTTTCCTCGGCCACAAGGCGCAGCATACGCACCACGCGCGCGATGACCGTCGCGATATCGACCATCTGTGCCTCGGGCAGCGCGCCGCTGTCAAGGCGTGTCAGGCGCAGCAGATTTTCCGTGATGCGCGCGAGCCTTTCGGACTCCTGCTCGATATCGCCGACGAACTCGCGCACGGTCTGCGCGTCCATGTTCTCCGTCTGCAAGATGGAATCGGAGAGCAGGCGGATGCCCGCCAGCGGCGTTTTGAGCTCGTGGCTCGCGTCGGAGACGAAGCGGCGGCGCGCCTCCTCAGTCGTCTGGAGGCGGTCGGCCATGGCGTTGAACTCCACGGCAAGATCATATATCTCGTCGTTGCCGCCGACCTCGGCGTGATGGCTGTAAGAGCCCTCTCGCATCTTCTGCACCGCCTCGGTCAGAACGCCGAAGCGCCGTGTCAGCACGCGTGAGAGCAGCAGGCTCAGCCCCACGGCGAAGACCGTCACGACCACGGAAATGGTCAGAAGATTGCGCTGCATCGACAGCAGCAGCGCCGCCTGTTCGGTGTCATATTCGTAGGCGTAGACCGCGCCGATGGTCTGGCTGTGATAAACGATGGGCGAGGCGGCGCGGCTTTTGAAAGCACCGCCCGAAAATTCGACGAAGGCGACATCCTCGCCGCGCAGGGCCTGCACGACCTCGGTATAAAAGGCGTAGCGGCCAATGGCCCCGTCGGTCTCGCGTGTGTCGTAGAGCACGCGGCCGGACGCATCAGTCACAAGGATGCGGGAAATGCCCGTCTGCTCAACGAGCGTCATCGCCTCTGCGACGTTTTCCTCGCTCAGCTCCTCAAGGCCCGAGAGCGCCGTCACCATCACCGAAACGCTGCTTTGCAGCGAGCTCTGCTTGGAGCGGAACGTCAGGTTCTCCGACGCGATGAGCGGGTAGGTATTCATCAGGATCAGCACCGCCAGAATGATAGCGATGTAGCTGAAGCTGAATTTTCGCTGCAGGCTCGCGCCTCTGCGCATGGCGGCGCCTCCCTTCGTGCTTTTTGCGCTGCGCGCTCAGTCCTTGAAGTAGTAGCCGATGCCCCACTTCGTCAAGATGTGCTGCGGTGCGGCGGGGTCGTCCTCGAGCTTTTCGCGCAGCCTTCGGATATGCACGTCCACCGTGCGGTAGTCGCCTGCGTAGGTGTAGCCCCAGACGAGGTCCATCAGATTTTCGCGCGAGTAGACGCGCCGCGGATTTTTGACGAAGAGTTCGATGAGGTCATACTCCTTCGCCGTAAGCTCGACGACCTTCCCGTCCTTGAGCGCAACGCGCTGCTCAGGGTCGATCGTCACGCCGCCGACGGTCAGGAGCGTGCTCTGCGCCTTTTGCTGCGGAGCGGCGTTCGCGCGGCGCAGCAGCGCGCGGATGCGCGCTTTGAGCTCTAAGATGTTGAACGGCTTTGTGATATAGTCGTCTGCGCCGGACTCAAGACCGATGATCTTGTCGGCGTCCTCGCTGCGGGCGGTCAGCATGATGATGGGCACATTGGAAAATTCGCGGATGCGCATGCAGGCCGTCAGCCCGTCCACCTGCGGCATCATCAGATCGAGGATGATGAGGTCAAACCCGCCGCTTTTCGCCATGTCGATGGCGGTCGCGCCGTCGTAGGCGGTCTCGACCGTGTAGCCCTCGTTTTCCAGATTGAATTTCATGCCTTTGACGAGAAGCTGCTCGTCGTCAACGACCAGAATTTTCATTGCCATCCTCCTCCGTGAATGTGATCTCCGCGCGGAAGCCCTCGAGCTTCGCTTCTCCGATGCCCTTGACGTTCAAAAGGTCCTCCGCCGCCGTAAAATCGCCGTGCTCGGCGCGATAGTCGACGATCGCCTGCGCGAGCGCAGGGCCGATGCCCGTGAGTGTTTCCAGCTCCTCTGCATCGGCGGTGTTGACGTTCACGAGCACGCGCGTGGGCGCGGTGATCTCGTCGGTCTTATCCTGCGTCGTCACGGTGTAATTCCCGTGCGAGGCACCCTCGTAGGCCGTTTTGTGCAGAAAAACGAGCGAAACGGCGAACAGCACCGTCAGCGCGGCGAGCACAAGGTAGACGCCGCTGACTTTGGTTTTCTTTTCTTCCTTTTCCACGGTTGCGCTCGCCTGCCTTTTTTGCTATACTGATGTCGAACCGCGCCGAACGGCGTGCCCGACAATGACTGTTCCATATTTTATTGTATCATATATCGAGGTATATTTCCATGAAAAAACGCCGCCTGCTGTCACTTTTTTTGTCCTTTGTTCTGCTGCTCCCGCTCTTCGGCGCATTCAGTGCCGATGCGTATGAGGACTTCGACCTTGACGCGAAGGCCGGTCTTCTCATCGAGGCCGACACGGGAGAAATTTTATATGAGAAAAACGCTCTCCAGGAGAACTACCCCGCGTCGCTCACCAAGGTGATGGTCGCGCTGCTGGTGTTTGAAGCCATCGACGAGGGCAAGATCGCGCTGACCGACTCCGTTACTGCGACGGAATCGGCGTTCGAGGGGCTGTCGAGCGACGGCAGCACGGCGAACATCGTCCCCGGTGAGACGATGACGGTCGAGCAGCTGCTCAACTGTATGCTCATCGTCTCGGCGAACGAGGCGTGCAACATTTTGGGCGAAACACTCTACGGCTCGGTCGACGCCTTTGTCGCGCGCATGAACGAGCGCGCGGCGGAGCTTGGCTGCGAACACACTCACTTTGCCAACGCCACGGGTCTTCACAACTCCCAGCACTACACGACCGCATGGGACCTCTACCTCATCACGCGCGAGGCGCTGAAGCATGACAAATTCATGGAGATCTGCAACTCCAAGAGCTACACCGTGCCCGCCACGAACATGACCGAAAAGCCGCGCGAGCTGCACTCGACGAACTTTCTCATCTCCAACTGGCGCGCCCGCGGCTATGTTTACCGCGATGCGCAGGGCATCAAGACCGGCTCCACGCCCGAGGCGGGCTACTGTCTCATTTCCTCGGCCGTGCGCGGCAGCCGCCATATGATCAGCGTAGTGCTGGGCGCGGAGCGCGTGACGCTCGAGGACGGCGTGACTATCCAGACGCGCAGCTTCTCGGAAACGTCCCGTATGTTCGACTGGGGCTTTGATAATTTTGCCCGGCGCGATATTCTGTCCTCCGCCGACCTCATTCAGGAGGTGCCCGTCGCGCTCTCGAGCGAGGCGAGCTACGTTTCGACCCACGCGGCGGAGGATATCTCCTGCCTGCTGCCCGATAATGTCCAGCCAGAGGACTTGGAGCGCACCGTGACGCTCACGAACGACACGGTCGACGCGCCCGTTTCCGCGGGCGACGTGCTCGGCAAGCTGACGCTCTCCTACAATGGTAAGGTCTACGCCGAGACGGACCTCTTAGCGCTGAACGATGTATCGGCCTCGTGGTTCCTGACGGCACAGCGCAAGGTCGCAGACTTTTTCGCAAAGCCGCTCGTCAAGGTCCTGCTCGTCGTGCTGGTGCTGCTCATCGTCGGGCTTATCGTCTACACGACGATGTTCTCCCGCCGCCGTCGCTACGGACGCCGCCGCCATGGCGCAGCCTCCGGCGGATACCGCGGCCGCAGAAGGCGCTGATAAACGCAAAAAGGGACGCTTTTCGCGTCCCTTTTTTATGCCCTTTTCAGTGCGCCGTGACGGCAGCCCCGTTCTGTGGAAACTCCACAAAGCGGACGGAGTAGAGGTCGGCTGTGATGTAGGCGCTGCGACCCGGATGATAGATCGTGATATAGTCACTGCCGACCTCCTGCAGCGTCCCGGCGGCCACGACCGTATTCTGCGAGCCGACGAGAAAGCTGACGATGACCTGCCGGCCGATGTTGCGCGCAAGCATTCCCTTCCACGAATTGTAGCCCATCTTGTCGACGGTCTGCACCTCTTCGATCTTGTCGGGTGAGGGGCGGAAGTGTCCGTTCGCGCCGCCCGCCGGCACGATCACCGCCGCGCCCGTCGGGCCTGTCAGCATTTCCTCATAGCCGAGGCTCATCTCGCCGCCCTTTTGCTGCTGCGCGCCCGCCGCTGCGGGCACGGCCGTCATCTGCTCGTAAAGGCAGGGTACGTTTTTCCCCATCTGCGTCATAGTTTCCTCTCCCTTTCCATTTTGATGCGCTGCGCCAAAGGCGCTTTATGTGCTGTAGTACGCCGCGGTGGGGGCATAAAAGCAGTGGTCCCCGATGCGCATGACGAATGTTCCCACGTTCGAGGGAAAGTTCGCGCGGCAGGACGGCGAGAACGGGTTGAAGAACCACAGCGCGTCGCCAAGGCCCGAAAGCCGGTTGCCCGCGATGGCCCAGTCGGCGATCTCATAGTGAATGTCCGTCGGGCGCATATTGTAGATGTTCTGCGGGTTGTAGCTGCCGTGCTCCACCTCGCTCGCGCAGACGAACTGCCCCGGCTGGAAGATGATCTTGCGGATGCTGCCCTGCCCCACGCGCGCGTATTCCCCACCCGTCGAGCGCACGCGGTTCATCACGACGCTCGCCACCGCTTTCATCCCGTTCTCGCCCTCGCCGCCCGCCTCACACTCGATGAGCCGCGCGAGCAGATCGCGGTCGGAATAAGCCATATCCATCGCCTCCCCCATTTTCTCTTCCCCGCCAGTCTATGCGCGCGGGAAACGCGGGGTCACAAAGAAAGAAAAAGAGCGCCGCAGGCATTTTGCCTGCGGCGCTCTTATAGTTTTTACGCTTCATCCTCCGGTGGCGGCAGCTCCCCCTCCTCGGGCGGGGTGAGGCCGTAGGCGCCCTTCATCTTGAGCGCGAGCCACTGCTCCTTCGTGATGAGGATCTGGCGGGGCTTCGAGCCTTCAAAGGGTCCGACGATGCCGCGCGTTTCCATCTCGTCGACGATGCGCGCGGCGCGCGAATAGCCGAGCTTTAAGCGGCGCTGGAGCATCGAAACAGAGGCCTGCCCCGTCTCCATCACCACGTCGATCGCGGCGGGCAGCATCTCGTCGCCCTCGTCGGCGGCGCTCTGCTCGCTCGGGGCATTTCCGCCGCTCTTGGCGTTGCCCTTTTCCTTCTCGGCAACGGCGGCGTTGATCTTGTCGATGACGGATTCATCGTAATCCGTCTCGCCGTTTTCCTTGACGAAGCTCACGACGCGCTCGATCTCCTCGCTCGAGATGAAGCAGCCCTGCACGCGCTTGGGCTTGCCCTCGCCGAGCGGGGCATAGAGCATATCGCCGCGACCGACGAGCTTTTCCGCGCCCGCGGTATCGAGAATGATGCGCGATTCCATCGCCGAGGCGACCGCAAAGGCGATGCGGCTCGGGATGTTGGCCTTCATCAGGCCCGTGATGACGTCCGCGGACGGACGCTGCGTGGCGATGACTAAGTGCATCCCCGCAGCGCGGCCCATCTGTGCCACACGGCAGATGGATTCTTCGACCTCCTTCGCCGCAACGAGCATCAGGTCAGCCAGCTCGTCGATGACGACAACGACGCTCGGCATCTTTTTGAGCGCTTCGTCCGTCGCCGCGATCTTATTGTACGAGGCGAGGTCCTTGACGCCGTGCTCGGAGAACATCTTGTAGCGCTTCATCATCTCGTACACGGCCCATTGCAGCGCGCCCGCGGCCTTTTTCGGGTCGGTCACGACGGGAATGAGCAGGTGCGGGATGCCGTTGTAGGGCGCAAGCTCGACCATCTTCGGGTCGACCATGATGAAGCGCACCTCCTCGGGCGTCGACTTATAAAGCATCGAAACGATGAGCGAGTTTGTGCAGACGGACTTACCGGAGCCCGTCGTACCGGCGATGAGCACGTGCGGCAGCTTCGAGATATTGCCGATGATGTTCCGGCCGCTGATGTCCTTGCCGACAGCGAAGGCCGTGGTGGATGGATGCTGCGTGAACTCGCGCGACTCGAGCACCGTGCGGATGGCGACGGGCGAAACGAGCTTGTTCGGCACCTCGATGCCGACGACGGATATCTTATCGGGGATGGGGGCGATGCGCACGCCGCTCGCGCCGAGCGCGAGGGCGATATCATCCTGCAAGTTGGTGATCTTCGAGAGCTTTACGCCCTGGCTGAGCGTGAACTCATAGCGCGTGACCGACGGGCCGCGCACCACGTCGCCCGGCTGAGCATCCACGCCGAAGCTCGTGAGCGTCTGGGCGAGGCGGCGGGAGTTGTTGCGCAGTTCCGCGCCCGCCTCGGCGGCGTTCGTCACGCTGCCCTCTTTTAAGAGCGTGATGGGCGGATACTGATATGCGGGCGGCTGAGGCTGGGCGCCGCCGCCCTCGATCTCGCGCGTGACCTCCTCACGCGCCGCGTCGACCTCGGCGCGGCGGAGCTTCTCCTCCTGCTTATCGGTCAGCACGGCAGGAGCCGCGGCCGCCGCTGCGGCGATGGACGCGTTCTGCACACTTGCCGCCGATGCAGCGACCGGCGTGGGCATCACGGGCGCGGGCGCGCTCACGGGAGCGCCCGGCACCGTATCAAACGGCGGCAGATCGAGGTCGTCGGCCTCCGCCGTCACAGGCTTGGCAGGAGCAGACGGCACAGCGGCGGAAGAAATGGACGCGGCGGACTTCGTCTCCGCAGCGTTTCCGCCCGCCAACAGCTCGTCGGGACTCTTGATGTTGTCGGACTTCTTGCGGAAGAAGCCGCCCGAGGCATTTTTCTTCACGACGCGCTCCTCGCCGTCGAGCGGGATATCGATGGCGGCGTCCGGCGTATGGACCGGCGCACTGCGGCGCGGCACATGGGTGCGCTGCGGCGGAAGGTCCTCTTCCTCCACTGGCTCATAGGGCACGCGCTCGTGCGAACGCACGGCCTCGATCACGGCGGCAGGCGTCAAGCGGAACGCCATCATCAAAAAGGCAACAAAGAGCACGACGAGCAGGATCATCGCGAGCACTTTTTTCACCAGCAGCACCAGCATGATCGCAAGCGATGCAGACACCGCGCCGCCGGACTCGAGCGCGTTGCCGCTCGTCCACAGAAGCTTCAAGATGCCATCCATGTTGACATACTTCTCTTTGCAAAGGGCGATGTGCATGATCGCGCCGAACACGACCGGCAGCAGCGCCGTGCCGACAAGACAGGACGCGACGTTCCGCCCACGGTGGAAGAGCAGAATGTAGCTCCCCAGCAGCAGTGCGGGCGCGACGAGGTAATAGCCCCAGCCAAAGAGCGACCGGCACAGCTTCGCCGGCTGATCGAGCAGCCACGCGCCCGACTGGAAATAGCTAAAGCCCAGGCACAGCGCCAGCACCAGCAGGATCGCGCCCGCGACCTCGCGGCGGATGGGGCGCTTTTGATTCTTCTTCGCCGTGCGCTTGCCGGAAGACGAGGAGCGCGACGAACCCGTCGTTTTCTTTTTCGTTGTGGTGGTTTTTTTCTTCTGTTGTGCCATGATCTACCTCAGAATCAAAAATTAGTGCAGGATCGTGAGCACCAGCGTCAGCACGCCGGCGGCCCAGCAGTAATAGGCAAACGCGCCGAAACGGCCCTTGTCGGCAACATAGCGCAGCAGGCGGATGCTCGCATAGCCCGACACCGCCGCGACGACGACACCGACGAGGTACACGGGCACGCTGGAGAAGTCGATGCCCGCGTCGATCGCGTCTTTGAGTGTCAGGATGTTCGCCCCCAACACCGCGGGGATGGAGAGCAGGAATGCAAAGCGCACGGCAAACTTGCGCTCAAAGCCCGTGAAGCAGCCCGCCGTGATCGTCATGCCCGAGCGCGAGATGCCTGGGCAGAGCGCGACGGCCTGACCGATACCGACAAGCAGCGCGTCGAGCAGCGTGGCGGTCTTTTCCGTCTTGCGGCCATGGCGCACACGGTCGCTCGCAAAGAGCAGAATGCCCGTGACAATCAGTGCGCCGCCGATAAAGTACATGTTATCACTCAGGCCAGTGAAAAAATGGCGAAACGGCACCATGACGAAAAGCGGCAGCGTGCCCACGATGATGAGCAGGATAAGGCGGCGCGCAGGCGGCACGGGGTTGGGCGTCGAGTGGTGGGCAAGGTCGCCGATCCCGGCAAAAAACTCTACGATCATATCGCGGATATCGTCCCAATAAGCGATGAATACTGCAACGAGCGTGCCAAGGTGCAGCAGCACGTCAAAAAAGTCGGGCACGTTGCTCGCGCCCTGGACGCTCAGCAGGTGCTCGGCGATGGCGAGATGGCCGGAGGAGGAAATGGGCAGAAACTCCGCAATGCCCTGCACCAGGCCGAGAAGAACGGCAGTCAATACAGACATGATAAACAGCTCCTTATTGTTAACATAATTTCGCAATGACAATACTCTAATAGGGTAATTATAGCACGGCTGTTCGCGAAATACCACCCCGAATCACGTTTTATCCCTTTCCGCTCTTTTTTCGCGCCGCACTTGCGAAAAAGGAAACGATATGCTATAGTCATTCATGGCAATAATGGATATTAGGATAAGGAGATATCGAAATGATCTATAACTACCGCACCAAGGGCGTCTGTTCCAAGGAGATGCACATCGAGCTGAACGACGACTACACCATCAAGAGCGTCGAGGTCATCGGCGGCTGCAACGGCAATCTTCAGGGCATCTCCCGTCTCGTCGAGGGCATGAAGGCTGAGGACGCGATCGCGCGGATACGCGGCATCCGCTGCGGCTTCAAGGATACGTCCTGCCCCGACCAGCTCTCCATCGCGCTGACAGAGGCGCTCGCGCAGATGCGGTAACCGCAATTTTCCCTGCACAGCATATATTTTGTCATTAAAAAAACGAATCAATGACTGCAAAATCGTCCGTCCGCTCACTGGACAAACCGCAGAGATTCATGTATAATCAGCAAGATACATTTAATAAAAGGGACGGCCGCGCCGTCCGACTGACCGAGGGACCGCATGGACATTGATATGGATATCAAAGAGCTCGAAGCGTTCGTCTACGTGGTGGAAAATTGCAGCTTTTCCCGCGCCGCGGAGCTGCTCCACCTGACGCAGCCGACCATCAGCTCGCACGTCTCCGCGCTGGAGCGAAAATTGAATATCAAGCTCATCGTCCGCACGACGAAGGAGACCTATCCCTCCGATGCCGGCAAGCTCCTTTACAAATACGCAAAGGAAATTTTGCAGGTGCGTGAAAACGCGGCTATCGCGCTGCGCAACTTTTCGCAGGAGATGAAGGGCACTATTTCCATCGCGGCCTCCACGGTGCCGAGCCAGTATTATCTGCCTCACCTTTTGCAGGATTTCCGCGAGCGTTACCCGGACATCACCTTCAACATCCAGATGGAGGACAGTCCCAAGGTCGTCGAGCTCGTGGCCACGCGCAGCGTGGAGATCGGCTTCTGCGGCACGATGATCGCAAGCCACAAGTGCGTGTATCAGGACTTTGCGAGCGACCCGATGGTACTCATCACACCCAACACGGAAAAATACCGTGCCTATGCGGGCAGTCCCTTCCCCATCGGGCAAATTCGGGAGGAGACGTTCATCAGCCGCGAAAAGGGCAGCGGCACCTATCAGGCGGGCAAGGAGCTTCTGAGCCAGTACGGCATCGACATCGCCGCGCTGCGCACGGCGGTCGAGATACGCTCGACCGAGAGCGTCAAGCAGATGGTGAGCGAGGGGCTCGGCGTCGGCCTCATCGCCGAGAGCGCCGCGCAGGATTATATGCAGTTCGGCAAGATCCTCGCTTTCCCTTTCCCCGATTCGACGTTCCGCCGCCGGCTCTATATCGTCAAGCACAAAAACAGCATCCTCTCCCCCATCGCGCAAGTCTTTTACGATTACGCGCGTAAGGCGGGCGAACAGGCATCCGCACAGTAACGGCCCCAGAGGCCTGCTGCGGATGCTTTTTTATTGAACTTTTTGTGAACTTATCATTTACATTTTTCAGCGCATGGTATATCATAAGGGAATGGTCAATAGTTGTGCTGCACCGGTAAAGCGGCGCGGCCGCGCGGGAGGGAAGACGGATGGACTGCCGGGATTCGGCTCTTTTTGCGGGCGTGGATGAACAGTCCTGCCGGAATATGCTCGAATGCTTCGGCGCCTACGAGCGTCGTTTCGGCGCGGGGCAGACCATCCTCACCTGCGGCGAGCAGCAGGATATGATCGGCGTGCTGCTCACGGGCAGCGCCGAGCTCATCCGCCTGCACCCCGACGGCAGCCGTACAGTGCTCGAAACGATGGATGAAGGCAGCGTTTTCGGCGAGGAGCTGGCCTTTACCGGCTTTTGTGACGGCAGTGCCGTCATCGCCTGCCGCGAGGACTGCCGCATCCTCTTTATGCGTTACGATCAGATCACCAAGCGGTGCGAAAACGCCTGCGCCTGCCACAGTCAGGTCGTGACGAACCTCTTTCAGCTTCTCTCGAAAAAATCCCTGCACCTGAGTCAGCGGGTCGAGGTGCTCTCCTGCCGCTCCATCCGCGAAAAGCTGCTGTGCTTTTTCCACCAGCAGGCAGAGCAGACCGGCAGCATGAGCTTTCCGCTCCCCTTTTCGCTCAGCGCGCTCGCCGAATACATCAGCGCCGACCGCAGCGCCATGATGCGCGAACTGAAAAAGCTGCGCGAGGAAAATATCATCCACACAGAAAACCATCGCGTGACGCTGCTTTAGAATTTTGCAGGCGTTCCTCCAAAATGCAAGTTTTCCTGCATCGTCAGAAAATCGGCATTCGTTGACGCAAGGAAACTTTCATGATATAGTATCCCCAACATTCCCGGCATTGAGTTCCGGGAGCCCGCCGTGCCGACATCCGGCACGGCGTTGGATCTCACACAAAAAGGAGAATCATTCATGTATCGCATCGTGAAAAAAGAAGCGCTCAAGCCCACTGTGATCCTCTACGAGATTGAGGCGCCGATGGTGGCGAAAAAGGCTGAGCCCGGCCAGTTCATCATTCTGCGTGTCGACGAGAACGGTGAGCGCATCCCCATCACCATCCATGACTACGACCGCGAAAAGGGCACTGTGACGATCATCGTGCAGACAATCGGCGCAACGACCGAAAAGCTCAGCCACAAGCAGCAGGGCGAGTACATTCAGGACTTTGTCGGCCCCCTGGGCCGCCCGACCGAGACCGAAGGCAAGAATAAGGTCTGCGTGGTCGGCGGCGGCGTGGGCTGTGCCATCGCCTATCCCGTGCTCAAGAAGTTCCATGACTGCGGCGCAGAGGTGCACGCGGTCGTCGGCTTCAAGAACAAAGACCTCGTCATCCTCGAGGACAAGTTCAAGGCCGCTTCCAGCGTCTTAAAGCTCATGACCGACGACGGCTCCTATGGCGAGAAGGGCCTCGTTACCGACGCGCTCAAGCAGCTCATCGAAGAGGGTAACCAGTATGACGAGATCTTCGCCATCGGCCCCGCCATCATGATGAAATTCGTGTCCAAGACCACCGAGCCCTACGGCATCCCCACCACCGTCTCCATGAGCCCCATCATGGTCGACGGCACCGGTATGTGCGGCGGCTGCCGCCTGACGGTCGGCGGCGAGACGAAGTTCGCCTGCGTCGACGGCCCCGACTTCGACGGCCACAAGGTCGACTGGGACGAGAGTCTCAAGCGCGGCAAGATGTATTTCGACTGGGAGCGCCATAAGCACGAAGAAGTCTGCAACCTGTTCAAGAAGGAGGTCCAGTAAGATGCCTAACATGAGTCTGAAAAAGAACGAGATGCCCTCTCAGGACCCCAACGTCCGCAACAAAAACTTCCTTGAGGTCGCCCTCGGCTACACCGAAGAGCAGGCGCTGGACGAAGCGGCCCGCTGCTTAAACTGCAAGAACCATCCCTGCGTTTCCGGCTGCCCGGTGCAGGTCAATATCCCCGAATTCATCAAGAAGATCACCGAGAAGGACTACGAGGGTGCCTATCAGGTCATCCACGAGACCTCCTCCCTCCCCGCCGTCTGCGGCCGTGTCTGCCCGCAGGAGACGCAGTGCGAATCCAAGTGCATCCGCGGCATCAAGGGCGAGCCGGTCGGCATCGGCCGTCTGGAGCGCTTCGTGGCCGACTGGCACAATGCAAACGTGCAGGAAGCCCCCGCGAAGCCCGTTTCCAACGGTCACAAGGTCGCGGTCATCGGCTCCGGCCCCAGCGGCCTCACCTGCGCGGGCGACCTTGCCAAGAAGGGCTATGACGTCACCGTCTTTGAAGCGCTCCACCTTGCCGGCGGCGTGCTGGTGTACGGCATCCCCGAGTTCCGTCTTCCCAAGGCCATCGTGCAGAAGGAAGTCGACGGCCTGAAGGCCCTCGGCGTCAAGGTCGAGACGAACATGGTCATCGGCCGCGTCGTGTCCATCGACGAGCTGATGAGCCAGTACGGCTTTGAGGCCGTGTTCATCGGCTCCGGCGCAGGCCTGCCGATGTTCATGCACATCCCCGGCGAGAACCTCTGCGGCGTTTACTCCGCCAACGAGTTCCTGACCCGTATCAACCTGATGAAGGCCTACAAGGAAGGCTCTGACACGCCCATCATGCCGCTTGAAGGCAAGAAGGTCGCCGTCGTCGGCGGCGGCAACGTCGCCATGGATGCCGCCCGCTGCTCCAAGCGTCTCGGCGCAGACGTGTATGTCGTCTACCGCCGCGGCATGGAGGAACTGCCCGCCCGTCACGAAGAGGTCGAGCACGCCATCGAAGAGGGCATCGTCTTCAAGACGCTCAACAACCCCGTCAAGATCAACGGCGATGACAAGGGCTATGTCTCCTCCATGACCTGCGTGGAGATGGAGCTCGGTGAGCCTGACGCCTCCGGCCGCCGCCGCCCGATCGAAAAGGTCGGCAGCGAACACGATCTGCCGGTCGACTGCGTCATCATGTCGCTTGGCACCACGCCGAACCCGCTCATCAAGAACACCACCCCGGGTCTTGAGGTCAACCGCAAGGGCGGCATCGTCGTGAACGAGGCCGGTCTCACCTCTCATCAGAACGTCTACGCCGGCGGCGACGCCGTCACGGGCGCTGCCACCGTCATCCTCGCCATGGGCGCCGGCAAGCTCGGCGCGAAGAGCATCGACGAGGCACTCAGCAACAAGTGATCAAAAAAACGCAAAAAACGCGCAGAAGCGATCTTCTGCGCGTTTCCCCATTCACCATACGCAAAGAAGGGAGAACATTTTATGAATCTTTGGCATGACATTGCACCGGCGCGTGTGCGCCCCGAGGACTTTTTCGCCGTCATCGAGATCGAAAAGGGCTCGAAAAACAAGTACGAAATGGACAAGGAGACCGGCGCGCTGCGCCTCGACCGCATCCTCTACACCTCCACTCACTATCCCGCGAACTACGGCTTCATCCCCCGCACCTGGGCGGATGACGGCGACCCGCTGGACGTGCTCGTGCTCTGCTCGGAGTGCATCCGCCCGCTGAGCCTTGTGGAGTGCTACCCCATCGGCGTCATTTCGATGGAGGACAGCGGCAGCCTTGACGAAAAGATCATCGCCATTCCCTTCCAGGACCCGACCTACAACACCTATCAGGACATCTCGGAGCTGCCGAACCATGTGGCCAGCGAGATCCGTCACTTCTTCCGCGTCTACAAGAGTCTTGAGGGCAAGGAGACCGTCGTCAGCGACGTCCTCGGCCGCGAGGAAGCCATCAAGATCATCGTCAAATGCCAGAACGCTTATATTGAAAAATATTGCCGATAAGAAGCAAAAAAGGGAGAAAGGCTATCCGCCTTTCTCCCTTTTTTTCAAGACAGCAAAAGGACGCATTCCTTGGAATGCGTCCTTTTTGTTTCATGTTCCGGCACCGAATGCCTTACTTCAGGCTCTCCGCGACGGCGACGGCCACGGCGACAGTCGCGCCGACCATGGGGTTGTTGCCCATTGAGATACGTCGTTTCATTCGTCAAAAACCAATAGTTTTGTTTTGTTTTTGTTCTACTTTCGAAAGGTTTCTGCATTTGTTGTTTTCTTTTTTATTTCACTTTTCTCTGCAGAGCTATTACTTCTTTGCTACGGTCGACACACGGTTGACAAATCGTAATTTGTAAATCATTTTTCTCAAAAGTGCTAAAATTGCTTGTTTTTCAAGGCGTTTGGATGTTTCTCTGCTCTCAATTTCCCTTGTTTTTTCCCTTGCCGGAAAAGAACAAGGGAAAGTCTTATTGCACCTTGTCCAGCAGTTTCGCGGCATCGCGCTTAGCCTCTCTGCTTGCGTGTGCGTAAATATTCATTGTGGTCGTCACATCCGAATGGCCAAGAAGCTCCTGCACGTCCTTCGGCGCTGCGCCGTAGGACAGCAGATTGCTGGTGAAGGTGTGGCGAAGCTGATGGAAATGAAAACTCTCCATGCCGTCCACTCTTTTCTTTGCTACCTGACACACATTGGAAACCGTTGCCGGAGACTCATACCTGCCATCCTGCCGCACACAGACAAGGCTGATCGCCTGATAACCCTCTGGAGGATGCTCCGAAACCGGCAGGCTGTAAACCTCATAGTAGGTGCGGTTCTTTTCTTCAATGGTCAAGTAGTAATTCTGGCTGTATAGCGGTCCACAGGCAAGGCGGTCAAGCATCTGCGTTTTCTTTGCCTCTTTCAAAATCTCCGCCAGTGTGTTGCAGAAATCCACTGAGCGGATCTTTTTGCGCTTCGTGGTGCCAATCTCCGTCCTGTGCCGCGCCGAGTTGTAGCGGATGCTGCGTCTCACCGTCAGCCGCTGCTCCTTCAAATCAATGTCCTGCCAGGTCAGGCTGCAAGCCTCGCCAATGCGAAGTCCGGTGTAGTATGCGATCTGGATGGGCAGAAGGGCCGGATTTTTCTTTTTAGACAGCATCTCATTCAATTCAAGAAACTGTTTGTAGGAGATCGTCGGGATAATGGGAATATCCTCCTCCGCACCGTCCTCCGAAAACAGGTCGTAGTCCTCCGTCCTCTTGCGGTACACGATGTACTGCATGGGATTGAAGGAGAGGTACTGCTTCGGGAACACCGCGAAGCGGAACGCACCTTGCAGCACAGCGGAGTATTGCCGCATGGAGCCGCTGCTCAGCGCTTTCCTTACCGTGCCGTCCGGCCATTCACCGCCAAGGCTCAGCAGGTCCAGATAACTTTGCAGATGATCCGGTGTGATCTTCTTCAGCTTACGGTCGGCGATGGGGTGCTTCTTGATGCGTCTGGCTGTATCGATGTAGGCGGCCACCGTGCCGTTGCTCAGAGAACCGGGCTTCAGTTCCTCCTCAATCCACTTGTCCAGCAGCCCTGCAAGGGTTAGATTTTCGGATTTTGCTACGAATTGCTTTTCCTCATAATCCGCCATGGCCTTGCGGAGCATGGCTTCCGTTTCGCTCTTGCTCTCAGAACCGGGAAACTCCCTCTGAACGCTGTTGCCGCTGGCATCCTCTACATAGAACCGATAGTACCACTTCTTTCCCTTTTTTCTTACAGAACCTTTTGCCATAGTGCTTCTCCTCTCATAGCGGCAAACGGAGCTGTTATGATGTGTTGTCTGCTATTATAGCAGACCTCACATGAACCGGCAAATAAAAAGCTCCGCACTGTCCTGTCCTTCATCTGACCGCACGGACCTGTTCCCGCACCAGAAGATCTGCACCCTGGTTGGCTTCCATGAACTTATGAATGACATCTATGCGGATGATGTATCTGCGTCCGATCCGCAGTACGGGAATCTTCTCCCATTCCACGAGCTTCCGCATGGTGTTTCTGCCAATGCCTGTATAGTCTGCGGCTTCTTCAATCGTTAAGCCGATTTTATCTGTCATGGGGATACCTCCCAAAATAGTAAAAGTTATAAGTTGTTATTATCACGCTATAAATAGTGGCAAACCGGATGGCCGCTGGCAGCAGCCCACGGGAATTTCACCCCGGCCCATGCTGATGGGTGCGCCGCGCAATGCTTTGAGGGCGTTCAACGCGGGAGTATCATTGTCGGAAACGGAGGTCATTGCCGTCTGCGCTGCCACACGCAGGTGCAGACTGGCTGAATCGCTCCCTCGTCAAGGGACCACCCAGCAAAGTCAAAAGACTTTGCCGGGTGAGGATGAGCAGTGTAATGACTGCACCTTCACGCCTGCGTGGAAGCACAGGATGTGCAGCTTGCTCAGACAAGATCATGGCGCGCCATCTGCCGGGCTCTGCTCCGTTTCGTTCGTTATCCGGTTGCCTGTGAAATTTTCAAGGTGCAATTCTGCGCTTTATGGGCGCAGAGGCAGGCTGTGAATCAGCCGGGAAAGGCTCTTAGCCACGAAAGGTAATTGCCTTGCCCTTGAGAATATTGTAACGCAAAGCAAATGAAATTGTTACGGCGTTGTAGTCCGCCTTTTTGTGAAAAAACTGGACTGTCAGTCCGGGTTTCTCTCATTCCCCTCTAACTGGTCAAGTGCAATTCGCATTTGACCGATCAACTGTAATGCCTGTGGCGAAATATGCCGCTTTCCCTTGATAAGAACATCAAGGGAAATATCTAACACCTCAGATACCCCTAAAAGCACATCGAAAGAAATTCCTCTTTTACCCAGTTCGATCTTGCCAAGGTGATTCGGAGTAATGCTTAAAGCCGCAGCTAATTCCTCCTGCGTCATGCCGCGCTCCTTTCGCAGCGCTTTCAGGCGACGGCCAAACTCCACTTGATTAAAGCGCATCTTATTTCCTCCATTTTCTGAAAAATTTGAAAGTTCCAAATTTCAGAAGCCGGAGGCGGACCACGGCAGCGGGGAATGACATGGCTATGAAAAAGAGCATCGCCGCGGTACGACATACCAACAGCGATGCTCTCATTTTCTATGCGATTGTACTTGCACATGGCAAGGCGGCGGGGCGGCCACAGGACTGCGCGCCCCGCTATCCTGCCATGGTTTAGAAGAAGCCGGCTGCCCTTGCGGGCAACGCAGATGCCCTCACGAACACCAAGTCAGAGGGTTTTTATCTGCTCATAGTTTTCTGGCAGATCCAGCCGTGCGCGGAGGCGGAGAGGGGGACAAGCGAATTCATCCAATATCCAATCATAAGTGCCCTCCGATTCGTCCTTGTGAAAGCCGCTTTGATGGGAAGATGGTTCGTTTACTGTGCGTTCTGGATAAACCGCGCCATCATGGCGGCGACCTGCGCGCGCTCGGCGTTGGCTTTCGGGCCAACGCGCCCGTCTCCATAGTCGTTGAGAATGCCGTTTTGCACTGCCCAGAGGAGCGCGTCCTGGGCATAGAGAGATTTGCCTCATGGGTATCGGTAAAGGACAGCGTAGCACGCTGCTCCCTGTCCGCTTATGCGGACGGCACACAGGCGGCTGGCATCATCCCCTTTCTTCCATCAATGTGGCAGTTCTACGCTGCCGCCTTTGCTGATAGTTTTTAATTATAAGTTCTAAATTTGGAGAACCTTGACGGTTTCCCTCGGAATTTGTCGATATCATACATAAGGCGGTCCTTATCCATAAGATAAAGACCGCCTTATGTATGATACTGTTTTTGCAGCCCCTCATCGGCCTCACCTCACTTTTTCCCAGAGGATGGGTAGACTGTCACAGTAAGAGCTTATCTTGGAGAAATCATCAGAACTACATCGGGAAATGTAAAATTTCCTCGTTTTTTCTTTCAATCCTTATAACGAAATTATACTTGAGTTTTGGACACTTCTATCTTTTCTTCCAGCTAATATTGTTATTGGTAAGGTCACACCCGGCGCTCTTGATGGATTCCATCGGATAGGTTATATTGGCTGTGTCTGGGTGAATCAGAACTACCGGAACATCGTTCTTCCGCGCATATCTGACACACTGCATTGTACCGGACCGCAGATTCCGCACATCGTCATAAACTGCCACCAGGTAGTTGGCCTGATCTACCATGTAGCAATTTCTCTTGACATAGCTCTCACGGCAATCTTCGTTTCCAATGACCTCTTTTTTGCTGCAATGTTGCAGGATAAACTCCATCCGGCGCTTGCTGCGCTGATCCCACTTAGCATCATGGCCGACAAACGGCAGGGCCACAACCAATTCAATATCTTCGTATCCAGGCTGTTCCTTCAGACGAAGGATTTGTTCAGCCGCCCACATATCAACACTCATGGCGCCGCCAACATAAAAGCGCTGGACTTCCCTTTCATCATGTAGCTTTCAGAACACCTCCAGCATATTGGCCTTGATCTTCTTACAAAGACTATAATCTTCACTAATACTTGAACTTGAACCGGCTCGGCCGGTGTCCAGTAATGGCACAAACGCATCTATTCATGCGGTTTCCTCCTGTTCCAATATAGGATTACACATAAAAAACAAAAACAACTCATTTAATAAGTATAAAGCAAGGATGCAAGCCAAATTATAGCACAAATAATGTTCAATAACCAGGGAGCCTTTCTGATATGCTAACAATCAGAGAGGTGAACTTATGGACGAAGAATTTATCCGCAATCGGATCACGGAGCTGCGGTTGAAAAAAGGCATTTCTGAATACCAGTTGAGCTTGGAACTGGGACAAAACCGTGGCTACATCCAGGCTATTTCCTCCGGCCGGGCATTGCCTTCCATGAAGCAATTCTTAAATATCTGCGAATATTTTGAAATAACGCCCCTGCAATTTTTTGACGATACTGAAAACACCCCACAGCTTGTCAGAAAGGCGCTGGATGGTATCAGGACATTATCAGATGATGACTTGATAATTTTGCTTGGCCTTATTGCACGGCTGAATCAAGAAAAATGACGGCAGGCGCCAAATGGCTCCTGCCGTTTATCTTTCCCGGTATTGCTCCAATTTTTTCAAACAGAAACATTATGTAAATCGAATCTATTTTGCTTGTTGAAGGTTCAGACTTCATGGTACAATAAAAAGAATACTAACTAGGGGTTCGCATTATGTTGATTTATTTGCAAATGCTGGAAACTCCAGAGGAGAAGTCGCTGTTCGAACAGATCTATCTGGAGTATTGTGGCCTGATGTTCCATGTGGCCTACGAAATTTTACATAACGAGCAGGATGCAGAGGATGCTGTGCATCAGGCTTTCGTAAAAATAGCAGAAAACATTAAAAAAATTGATGCTCCTGTGTGCCCAAAAACGCATAGCTATGTCGTTACAATAGTTGAACACCAAGCAATAGATCAGTATAGACGGTTACAAAAACACCCTTCTGTCGAACTGATCGAGGAAATTCAAGGCACAAATGCTCATTATGAAGGGGACAACGATTTGACAAAATGTATCTTGAAGTTGCCTGCCAGGTATCGAGAAATGATTTTGTTGCATCATCAGGGGTACTCTGTCAGAGAAATTGCAAAGATGTTGGGGCTGTCGTTGCCGGCCGCAATCAAACTGAATCAACGAGCCAAAAACAAATTGAAAAAACTATGTGAGGAGGCGGGAATCCTGTGATAAGCGAGGAAATGCTGAAAAAAGCGGCGGCTGAAGCAGAGCAGGCGATCAGGGACTCTCTCCCTGCTCCAGCAGCCTGTAAGCATGAATTTTCCCCATCATTTCAAAGAAAGATGCGTCGCGCCTTTCGCAAAGCAAAACATCCTATAATCTACAAGTTTCCTAAATATGTAGCCAGCTTTGTGCTTGTGGCAATTCTCACCAGCAGTATATGGCTGACAGTGGATGCAGAAGTGCGAGCTGCTTTTTTTGCATGGGTGCGTGAACAATATGAGACCTTTATTGAATATCGCTTTGCTGGAGACACCACACAGAATGATAAGTCAAAACAATATGAATTAACGCAAGTACCGGATGGATTTTTCGAGAGTAACAGAATGGAGTCAAAAGGAAACGCAGTAGTTATATATCAAAACGAGTCCGGAGAAATAATTCAATTCACCTATTCACAAGGCGATGATTCAATAAGTCTATTTCTCGAAAGTGATACTTCCGATGTTCAAATCGTTCGTGTTGGAAATATTGATGCTGAGTTTTATCTTTCCAGTGATCCCGATAAATCCAATGGCTTGGTTTGGCAATCAGAAGATGGGAATACATTTTTTTGTATTACATCCACTTTACCCCAAGACATTATGCTTCGATTGGCGGAAAGCGTACAAGTAAAAAAATAAATATGTAAACAACTGTCCAAAATGACCCCTTTCATTCGTCTAAGAGATAAAACGAATGAAAGGGGTCATTTCTTTGAAAAAACGAATTATTCCACTTATACTATTGCTCGCCATGCTATTGTCACTTTCAGCTTATGCAGCGTCTCCCCGTGTTATGACAATTTTACCTGCAATCTCCTTCGATGGTACAACTGCCAATTGTCGTGTTTCTGTTTCTGCTGATAGATCAACTGATCAGATAAGTGCCGTTATCCAACTTTGGAATGGCTCCACACGTATTGCGCGTTGGACTGACTCCGGGACTGGATACCTTCTTTTCTCTAATTCAGCTACTGTTTCAAAAGGCAAAACCTATGAGTTAACCGTTGATGTGAAAATAAATGGTGTCTCAAAGCCACAAGTTTCAATCGAAGGTACTTGCAAATAGAATCACAATCACTCCATTTCTTGGTGGACGCGGTATTGCTTTAAGGCTGTAGTGAAACTATGTATTCATAAACCGCATTCACCATAAAAACTCATGATACAAAAGTTGCTTTATAAAAGCACTTTTGGAATACTGTCGGTGTGGTAGTTTAGTAAGAGGAGGTCAAGATTTATGGCAAAAATTGAAAAGCGTTTTCTCTCCTTTGGTCTGGTGCTTGCTCTTATGGTTGCACTGTCCTCCGTCTGTTTCGCAGAAGAATTCAATTTTTCCAACCTTAAAAAGTCTGTGGACAGTAACAGCTGGAGCTACATCGGCTCGGCCACCAAAGACAGCGCAACAGAAAATGGTGAGTTAAAAATCACCAAAATGTATGACGCTGATGGGAATGAGACGAGCCTGTACTCCCAGGTGTACGCAAAAGCAACCAGCAGCGGAACTTCCACGCTTGTAACCTCGGGCAGTTGGTACGATGTTCCCATTCCCTCCTCTTTTCAGGCAGCTAGCAAAAGTGTTAGCTTGTACTGCAAGGGGCACATTCCTTGGATCGATTGCAAAATCTCCGGTTACTGGAACGTACATTGATTTCACACCTGTTCACCAATAACACATCAAGTATTAAATAACTAAAATTACCACACCGACAGTTATTATTTAGGAGGCAGCCAATGATTTTTTCATCAATCTGCGTACAGATAAATACCATGTTTACCAAAAAAGAGTTTAAGGTCGCAGCAGTGATTGCCTTATTTTATTCATGCTTTGCATTTGCTTTTACATTGACAGAGTTTTCTGGAATAGATATATCAAAAATAAAAGATGCTAACCAACTCGTCTGTTTTTCACAGTCAAATAGGC
>OIXV01000096.1_pt1 | contig 83728 bp, 74 predicted proteins | sample 1587771 | NCBI WGS metagenome assembly OIXV01 (sample SAMEA3888893, study PRJEB22519) | human gut metagenome | biome: human gut; feature: human-associated habitat; material: faeces | place: Denmark | collected 2010
TGACGGTTGAATACGGTGTGAGTGTTGATGTACCACTTTCAATATTTGACGAATCATATTTAGTCGCCAAGGCGGTTTTATCTGCTTTCACAAGCAGAGCGTTGTAAACTGCTCCGCTTGTGAGATAACACGGGCTGTTATTTTTGGGTTCGCTGTCGAACGGCATTGAATCAAGCTTTCGGGCAATACTCTTGTCTGTTTTATCAAGCCTTGCTCCAAGCGAACTCTGACCGCCTCTTGCCGTAGCAACCTCTCGGCTGATTTCGGCAAAATTGCCAGCACTTTCGCTATTTATCTTGCTGTTTTCAGCGAGGCTCGGGGTTACCATGACTTTTAAAGTTAGCGGAGTATTCAACACCTGCGTTTCACCGTTTGCAATCTTAATTTCGATTGCTAAAAAGCCCGACATAGACTTGAAATTTTCGAGCGGCACGGTAATCACATCCGCCGTGCTATTCAGTGTGCAAGCGACTGAATCTGAAATTAAATATCCGTCCGTCGCAAAAGTCGCAGTTACTGTGCAATCTGCAAAGGTCAATTTTTCACCGCTGGCCGTCAATGTTACATCGAGATAGCGCGTTGCTTTATCGTTGACATTGACAATACCAACAACATTCGGTGCGTTGCGGTCATTTACATCAATTGTAATTGACTTATGTTTCATACTAATTGCCATTATCTTTTAAACCTCCTTTGGATTTTCAACAAGTCAGACATCGACATACTTAAGTCGCCGATTGTAATTTCCTTGTATTTCTGAGATATGCTATCGTAGACCGTTTTTGAAATTCTTCGGTTCAAATTCGTGCCGTCCGGCATTACAACCGTCACTTCATCATAAAGTTTGATTGCGTGCATTTTAGTGAGCTCGTTTTCAAGAGTTACCCTTATACTCAGAGTTTCCGATGTTTGTTCCGTCGAATAGTTATAATCAGCAACCGCATATCGCAAGGCATCTCTGACTTCTTCGTAGTTTTCGCCGGTGCTTGTGTTTAAAGTGTATTTCTTGATTTTACTTGTGCAGTCGTATAAATATGTGTTTTTAATACTCCGTTTTAAACCTGTTTCATATGGTTCAGGACTTGACACGACGACTTCTTTATTATTCGTAGTGTTACATCGTGCGTAAGGCATAACATGTGTATAGTAATTGCCGATTTCAGCAGTCTGCTTATAATCTGACACATTAGCGCCGAAAGCTATACGATAGCCATTTTTCGCACCTGCTGTACTGATTTTGTTAAAATAAATGTCAAAATTATTAAAATACAAAACACCGTCAAACTGATTTATCAACCCTTCGTCATCGTCCTTGAAGATATCCTCAAACTTTACTGCCTGCGAGTAGCCTAAGTAAATTCTTTTCTTTGCTGTGATTGATGAACTGAAACTAAACCACTTATATGGGGCCTCCGTAAACCACATATGCAGAGGTTCTCCTACTATGCTGTAGTCTCGCATAAAGTGGTCAATGAGTTCTTTCGGAGTGCCATACATCGAACCGTCTGTTGCACGAGGAATTGTGCCATTTTGGAAAAACATTCTTGACACATGTTCGCCCGACACGGTCAAATCACCGTTTTTATCGACCTCTATTTTGGTCACATAAAAGTACTGTGGTTCAGATACATTATTTACTTTCGCTTTAATATATGAGGTTATTTTTATTTTTGACGCGAGCTTATCTGTGCTTTTTATTTTCGCACTAAAGCTGTATGTGCCATTTTGCTCCATTGTAACCAAAAACTCGGTGCATTCGGTCAAAAAACCGAAACCGTTAGATTCAAACAATGGTGTTGAGTTTTTGTAAAAGTCAGCAATATTGTACAAAATAGGATACATTACAATTTTCTCCAATTCGGCTTAATTTCAATATCGGTAAACGCATTTGCGTTTTTTCCTGAGAGTTTTATTTTATTCCATCCGGGCAAAAACTTTGGAAACTCTGTACAGCTTATGCAATTGTTTGCTAAGCTCATGCCGTTATCAAAAAAAGCGGACTGCTGTTCGGAATCAAGCTCAATATAATCCTTATCCGATGAAGTTTTAACAGTTAAAGTTTGACCGTTATTAACCGTCAGCGTCAACGGATTAACCTTTGCACCTTTGTTGATGATTTTAATTAAAGGCTCGGCGGTGTAATTTTCAGGATTATAGACTTCGATTTCTGCGTTTTGTGTCGAAGTTAATTTCGGTCTGATAATCTCCTGTCCCAAGTCACTGTACCAGAACGGCACTCGGCTGAAATTTATTGTTGTTGACAAACAAAGGGGGGCAACCTCTTCTATTGGCTCAATTCCAGTACAAATTGCTTTCGTAAAATAACCGGGGTTGTATGAATCCCTAAAGATTTTATACTCGCCGTCCCAAACAGTAAGCCACTCTGCAAACGCTCTTACAAGCTCAGCGTTACTTTCGTTGGGCACAATGTATGGATAACTGTTGACCTCAAACTGCATTTCAACATTATCGAAAACACCATTGTCAGAAATTACTCCGCCGTTTTTGCCGTAGACAGAAGTAACGTCAAAATTACGCTTTGCAATTTGATATTTGGGAGGTGTAGCTATAAAAAAGCCTAATGTCCGCAAATTGGTACCGTTATATGTAAAACTATGCCTCATCTTTAACCTCCCCACTTCGACGCTTCACCGTCAAGCGTTTGCACAATTGCAGTCGATACACGGCGGTTAAAATCATCAACATCCATATCATTATTGATATGGACATCGCCTGTAAATTGAATCTTAATCGTAGGCGAATTTGTAACAGCTTTCAACATTTGACCGTTTACTGTCGCATTTTGACTTTGCGTGCGAATATTTGCAAACTTGCCGTTAATTGCTCGAATCGGATCACCTTCAAGTGCTGACAAGGTTCTTGAACTCATAGACCTTGCCGCCTTTTCTGCTTCTCCGATTTCGTCTTTAATGCCGAGTGGGTAACCTCGTCCTAAGTCTTGTCCTAATTTTCGGCTTTTTCGGGCAGGCGAATGTGAATCTTGTGTTTTCTGAATAGCACTAAGACTTAATTCTGCAAGTCCTCCTGCCGACTTAAATAATTTATCGGTAAGGCTTCCAGCACCGTCCATATAGCCTTGAACTAAGTTTTTGCCTTCTTCGTAGAATTTGTCATAAACTCCCGAAAAATTATCAAAGATTCTATTGACAAGCGACTTGCACGAATCATCAACTTTTTTGTTGGCGTCTTTGTCTTTCGTACCTTTGCTGGTGCCCTCAGGGATGCCTTTACCGGCTTCTTCGCTGTTTGGTTCGAGTTTGTTAAGCTCAACGGTTGCCTTATCTACAAGCTCTTTTGCATTATCAACCATTTTTTGAGTTACGCCCGGTTGATTTTCGTCCATTGCAGTTTTTAGCAGTTCATAGTTTGCGGTAAAGTTTGCAAGCTGGTTTTCGAGGCTTTCTCTTGAACCTGTTTCGGCATCAATAAAACCGTTTTTGATTTTCTGCTGTTGTGCGTTGATTTCGTCAGCTTTACCCGTGGCGATTGCGGCAACCGTGCCGTACATATCGTTGTATTTAGCAAGCTCGATTTCTGCTCTTTCCTGCAACTCTTCGGCTTCTTCAACTTGGTCTTTTGTGACACCTTCAACACCGTCTTTGTATGCTGTCCTTAAATTCTCGGCATTTGTCTTAAAATCATTGACCTGCTGTTCGAGAGCATCTTTAGTGCCTGTTGTGTATGTAACAATACTGTTCGCGACATCCGACATTGCGGCTTTAATTTCTTCGGTGTTACCTTTTGCGGTTGCCGCTGTGAGGTTTTCGTAGTTTTGAATCGTGCTATTATAATTGACGAGTTTTCTTTGATACTCGTTATATTTGATTTCAACTTCCTTAAGAGTTTTTTCTTTCTCTTTGAGGTTATCTTTAGCTTTTTGACTTTCAGCACCGTATGCCGCGCCAAATGATGATAAAGCACGCTCGTTTTTAGCTGTATTCTGCTTATTCTGTGCGTCTTTAAGGTATTTTTGATAATCGGTTTGCGAGATTTTTCCATTCTCAAATGCCCACCCCGCAATTTTGATTATTTTTTTGTTTCTGTTAAGTCCTTCTGTATTATATTTTTGTGCGGTTTCCGCTGCACTGTCGCGCTCTTCTTGTGCTTTTTTCTTTTTGGCATAAGCATTTATTGCGTCAGTTTTCGCTCCTGCAAGACCCGATACAGCAGTCTGATAAGCATCTTCTGTAGCTGATAACATAGCAAGGGCTTTCTTTGATTCAAGTGCATCATCAATTGAGCCTTTAAGGTCTTTATAGGACTGAATAACATTGCCGTTCCAAGTGATTTCATCACCTGTAACTTTGCTCAGCTCATTTGTGATAAATTTTGCCCTGTCTTCATAGCCTTTTTTTACTTCGCCGTTCTTGTCAACAATGCCTTGTAATTCGATCCACAAATTGTCATAATATTGAAATTCACTTTCAACCTCTGACGCCGCATCTTTCTTACTTTGCACATACTCATCATTGGCATCTTTCAGCTCTTTGATTTCTTCCTGAGCCTGTTCATGCGCTTCGTTGAGCTTGTCCTGTGATTCTTTGGCTTCATCGTTTGCGCTTGCAATTGACCACAAGGAGCCTACAAGCGTAGCGGCTAAGCCTACGACAATGCCGATTGCGTTTGATTTCTGTGCGAGGTTAAGACCTTCCTGTGAAATTTTGGCAGTTTCTGTAGCAATTCTAAGGCTTTTATATGCGCCTATAAGGCTTTGTACACCGCTTACAACAACGGTTGTTTTTTTGCCTACCCAAATGCCACCGACGAGAGAGCCGACAATTTTAAGTGTTGGGATAATATCGTCAGTATGGTTTTCAACAAATTTACAAAGTTTTTTGACTTCCGGAAACAGCGATTTTCCGATAGGATTGATAACATCAGTTTGTACCGTTCTGCCAAGACTTTCCCAGTCAGCTTCAACATCGTCGTACTTGATGTCCTTAATTTTTTGCATGGTGTTTTTGGTCTTGTCGGCAGAGCCATTAACTTTCATCAGAGCTTTTACGCCGTCAATGCCCAAATCTTCCCACATCGTGCCAAAGAGGTCTACACCTGCCTGATTTTGCTTAACCTTGTCATCCATCTCAAACAGAGCTTTTAAGACCTCTGATGTTGCTGATTTTGCACTGTCTCCGCCTTTTGCAAATCTTGCCTGCAAATCCTCAATACTACCTTTTGCGCCTTTGCCTGCTGATTCGAGATTTGCAAGATTTTCTTTAGCAGTTTTTAGCGCCTCTGAATATTGTTCAATTTTATCGGCATTCTTTTGCTTTGTTAATTCGCTCGTCGAATTGTTAAAGCCTTTTTGCTCCTCTTTTGCATAGTAAAGATTTTTTTCGAGCTTTGCGACTTCGTCCTTGGCTTTTTGAATGTCCTCAGCCGAGGCTTTTGCGCCATAGCCGAGAAGAGCAAATCCCTCTTGCGTACTTGAGGCGGTATCCTTAGAGCGGATGCCAAATTCTTTCATCGCATCGCCGAGCTTGTCGATGCTGAAAGTACCTGCTTTTGAGCCGTTTTCAAGTGAATTAAAAAACTCGTTTGCATCATAGCCGAGTTGCTTGTAATGTACAGAGTATTCGTTAATTGTGTCGAGCAAGTCGCCGTTTTTGTTAAGGCCTTTTTGACTGCCCTGCGCAATAAGATTAAACGCTTCATCGCCTGTTACACCGAACTGCTCCATAAGCATGTTGACCGCTCTCAAGGTTTCGACAAAATCGTAATCGTATGTATCTCTCAATGTAAAGAGATTTTCGGTCATATCTTTAAGCTTACTTGGATTGGTCTCGTTAGTTGTTTGCTTAATCAAAGCGAGAACATTCGCAACTTCTTCCTGAGATTCGCCGAAATTTCCTTTGTAAACATCTTCAAGGACATCTTTGTACTTTGTCATCTCCTCGGCGGTCAAGCCTGCTTGTGCCTGCAAAGAATTGAGAGCCTTTTTCTCCCCGTTTGCGCTTACAATTGCGCCTGTAACAGCTCCGCCGACCGCTGTTGCCGCTGCGCCTGCTTCTTTTAATGCATCACCAACAGCAGATTTGAGATTGTCAGCAGATGACTTAACATCATCCATTTCTTTTTTGACCTTGGATAAATCAGTTTTATTTGATTTATTTTCAAGGTTTTTAAAGCTGTCGCCTGTCTTGTCAACACTTGTTTCGGTTTTTGACATCTCATTTCGGGCAGATTCGAGGTTTATTGCATTTGCTTTTTCCTCGGTTTCCGCAAGCTGTTTGGTGAAAGTTTCAAGTTTACTTTTTGCTTTTTCAACTTCACGCTGATAAGCTCTGTACTGCTCCGTCGAAATTTCGCCGTTTTTTGCCTGTTCTTCGACTTGATCCTGTACATCAAGTAGCTTTTTGAGAGCAGATTTGCTATTCTCAATTTGTTCTTTCAACACTTCTTGCTTTTGCGCAAGTAAGACCGTGTTATCAGGATCAAACTTTAACTGCTTGTTGATGGTAGTTAATTCTTTTTGCAGGCTTACTGATGAGGACTGTACAGCTTTTAAGGACTTCTGTAAGTCCATTGTATCGCCGGCAATTTTGACGGTAATACCCTTAATTGTAGATGCCATATCTATCCTCCAACTTTTTATATCTGTTCATAAACTCGCTGTACTGCTCTTCCGAGATTTCTTTGTTTTCAAATCTTTCTGTAACGAAAGGCAATACAGATTTCATCTTCTGAAATTTTTCTTCATCCTCGTGGATGTTTTTATTGTTTCGTAATGCGAAATAGGTTTCGACATAATCAAGCACAAAACCTATTGTAAATTTCTGTAGATCAGCGACAGTCAGACCACTCCTGACGGCATAAGATAAGACTTCTTTCGCCGTCAGGAAAGTTTTAAATCCGTTTAGGTCGCTGTCGCTGTCACTTTTGGGCTGTCGCTTTTAAGGCTGTCAACAATGAGCTTGATGATTGTGTTGGTTGCTGAAATAGCATCCTTAATACTGATATCTTTTGCCCAAGTCTTAAAATTGGGGATTGTATCGTCTGCCGTCTTTGCCGCTGCCCACAAGAGCTTTACGGCAGAACCGAACTTTACATCGTTAAGATTTTTAACCAGAACACGGTCGGCATCACGCAGAAAGCTGTGGCCTTTGAATGTGTCCTCGTAAATGAGCATTGTGTAAGCGGTGACCTCAACCTCAATATCTTTGCCGTTAATAACAACTGTATCTTTCATTAGCTCTTAGCCGCCTTTGTAGTGTCTGATGAGGCCTGATCTGTAGGAACTGCCGATTTTGCAGCCTTTACAGTCTTTACAGTAGGAGTTACAACATTTTCCGGCAGAGTGTCGGCATAAGATGTATAGCGTACAAAATCATTGTCAGGGCGTGGTTTTGACGTGATTGTAAATGTCGGGAACTGTGGGTCGAAGTTACCTTCTGATGTTTTGTCGTTTCTGCTTGCTCTTGCAGCTACGCAGTCAAAATATGTGTCAATCTCGTAGAGCTTGTCACCTTTGTATGTTTCCTTTGCGGCAAGAAGAGCGAATCTCGGCATTACTTTGATACCGCCCTTTTCGATGATACCGCCCTCAGTTGCTTCATCATTGCCGAACCAATCTTTTTCGATGTCGTCGACTGCTGAAATAAGCTCAAGACTGATTGTGTAGCCGCCGTTTGCACTCGCTACAATAATAGGCAAGCCGTCAGCATAGATCGTGTTTGAATCGCCGATAGGCTCTGCACCAATACTTCTGCCGCCTGCCTCATCGGATTTAAACCAAATCGGTGTTCCGTATGTGATTTCGCCTGTGCTGCTTTCTGTCAGCACAGCATAACCAACTTTTCTAATAGTTTTATTCATTAATAAGCACTCCTTATGTTTTTAGATTCTTTTTATTCCGCTCAAATCACCGCCGCCAAAAGCTTCCGATGATTTAATGAGCTTTTTTATTCCGGCTTCAAATTCGCCGTGAATTTTCTCCGTTGCCGGAGCAATATGCACCTTCGGTTGTACCGTTCCGCCTTTTTTGCCCCTCTTTTTACGAGTTTTTTCGAGGAGGTGTGTAAGCCGGTACTCAGGTTTAGCGGCATAAACTGTTTTTTCGTAAAACCTGAATGTTTCATTCGTAATTTTTACTTTGAATGATTTGCGATATTTTTTTCTTTTGCCGACAGGTGCATTTTTTTTGATTTCGTTTTTGAGCTCTTCTGATTTTTCGTCAACCAACAATCTTACGCCCATTTGCACATCAGCCGAATAGGTTGACAGTTCTTTCGACAGGGCATCTCCGAGGCGGTCAATGCCGACTTTTTTGTAATCACTCATCAAAAGTCACACTCAGGTTGTAATAAGTTACACAAAGCTTATTGGTTGTGTCCCACGCTCGGTTCGGCTTTTTCCAACCAAAACCGTTTTCGTTGAGCCACTCCTCAAACTTCGTCTCGCTCTTGTGGTCGTCTTTTGCCGTGTAGAGTTCTATGATGATTTTTGCAGTTTTCCAAAGGCATTTACCGTCTGCGTAAATGCCTGTTTCCTCGTCTTTAAAGTAAACAAGATAGGGAGCAGGGGTTGATTTGTTGTAATCTGCCTCTACACATTTAAAGCCACAAGACTTAATAAGTTCGACAAATTCATCGTAATTTTTAAAATACATCTTCTGCACCGCCCTCATACAGTCCCCTCTGTGACAGGCTCACGATCGAGCAAGGGGGATTTTTGCTTTTATCGTGCTGAATTTGTTCAATCTTGAACCTTGTGCCGCTGATAACAACCGCCATGTCCGTTCTCAAAGTTTCATCTTTGTGGATATGGATAACTTTTGACAGTTCAATGTCATTTTGTTTCGCTCCGTAAAAACGAGTTACACCGATTTTTTCATTACCAAAGCGATATTTTTTCAGGCTGTCGGCAATGATATCATCGTTTTCGTCCGTTTCGTAGATTTTTGCAAGTCCGTCATTAAAGGTTAAAAAATCTATGTTATTCTTCGGTATCATACATTTGCACCTCGTATTCCTGCCTTAATTTCAAAATTTCGCTTTCAAAATTATGGTCGAACATTTCAACCGCATTTGAGTAAGCGTATCTGCAATAGTCAAACAACAAACTTCTTGCCCTTGTTGGTCGCTCGAAATCCTCATCAGTAAGTAGAGGGTTATAATCACGGAGGTGCTGTTTTCCATTGGCTATAATCAGTTCAATTTTCGACTTTGTGCTTTCATCTGTTTCGATGTGCTCACGGTCAAAATCAAGCATATTAACTATATCGTTCATGATTCCCATTGTTCAACACCTCCGTGATAAATTAAACTGTTGTTGCCTGATTGAGAGTTACCTTAATTTCAGCAGGATTGAGCGCCGAAATGTCGAGCTTGATAAAATCGTTTGTGTGGAGCGAAAAACCTGTTGCATAAGCCTTAATAAGATAAACTCTGTTATCCTCGATAAACTGATACTGGTCTGAGTAATCAAGCTTACCTTCCTTGCCTGTTGAGAGACAAGCTTTATATCTTGAAAGCTGACCAATAACAGCAGTGCCTTCTGTCACCATTTCTGACGGATAAACATTCGTCGGGAAGGGGAAGAGGTTGTTTTTGTACGAGCCGTCGGTTGCAAGTACAGTTGTAGCAGGGATAATCTTTGTGAGATAGTCCACAGGATTAACGATGAGGTCAACCGATGTAATGTTGTTTGTCTTACCGCCCTTACCCTTCGCAAGCTTGGCAACAACATCCATATACGACTTCACATCAAGGCTTGTGAGCTTTGTTGCTGTTTTTTCTGTGTAAGCGTTTGCTTTTACTGCTCCTTCGGGGTCCTTGAGCATACCGATAGGTTTGCCGTTACCGTCGCCGTTGATGAAGCCGTCCTCAAAAGCATAAGCGAGTGCATCAGCGAGAATTCTGCGGACATATGCGTCAATGTATGTAGCACCGAGGTCAAGCATATCCTTCGGGACGGGAACAAAGGCGCTTACCTTTGAAGTTGAGAAATCCTTTTCCTGAATCGTGTCTGCAAGCTCCTGTGTGATTTTTGAGCTTAAAGCGCCCCACGCGGCGAGCTGTTTTGTGTCTGTGGCAAAAATCGCCTTAACAGAGCCGTATGTGTTTTCGATGCCGATTGCATCAAGCAGCGGATGATTGCTGGTAATGTCCTCAAGCACGGTGTCAAGAATTGTCTGAGGAATTGTAACATCAAGACCTGTGAGAGCCTGCTTAACATCAGCAGATTTTGCCGCTGTGACAAAATTATTGTAAAACTTCTGCTCTGCGCTTGTAAGCTGTCTGAATCCTCTCTTGGCAAGGATTGTGTTGTCGGCTGTTTCGCCGATTTCCTGAGCAACGGAAATAATGGACTGCTGAATGCTCTCCGCATACTCGTTGAGAGCGTTTGTCATCTTTGTTTCGTCTTTTGATTCAAAAGCGTCTTTAAAATTCTGTGCAAACTGTGCTTTTGCGTTTGCAAGTAAATCAAGATTTTTCATTTTTTCATCTTCCTTTACAAATAATTTTTGGTTTTAAAAAGTTCTTCAAAAAATTCAAAGCTGTCCTTTTCTTTCGGTTCAGCCTGTGGTTCGGGCGGTGTCTGCGGTTCAGGCTTTGTTCCGAGCATTTTTAAAAGCTCTGCCGCTGCCTGTTTTGCTTTTGGATTTTTCTTCTGCTGTGCATCGTTAACGATTTCTTTTGATTCCGTTAAATCGACAGGATCAAGAATTTCGTCACACAAGCCGATATTGAAGGCTTCCTCTGCCGTCAAAAATGTTTCAGCATCAAGAAGCGGCTCGAGGGTTTCTCTCGTGAGCTTATCGCCTGCATGCACAAGGTAAGAGTTTGTACTTGCTTCACTAATTTTGTCGAGCTGGGTTGCAAATTCTCTGTGTTCCTTCGCATTGCCGTAACAACCGCCGACTGCATGATGAATCATCATTGTTGTGTTTGACGGCATTACGATCTTGTCAGCCGCCATTGCAACGACAGAGGCAATTGAACAAGCCATACCGTCAATGTATGCAGTGACGGGCACACTCTGCCGTTTGAGCAAATTGTAAATTGACACGCCCTCGTCGACATAACCGCCGATTGAGTTAATATAGAGCTCAATGCCGTTAATTGTTTCGGCTTTTTCGATTGCTTTACGAATATATTCAGCGCTTGTCTTGGATTCTACGAGGTCGCCCCAAATGTTCAAGTAGCTCGGCTCAATTTCACCGTAAAGATAAATCTGCAAAACATTCTGATTTTCAGCAATCTGCTTGATGTTGTAATTTCTGCTTCTCATTCATTCACCACCTTTCAGAGCGTTTGTTATTGTTTGGTAATTTTTGGTAAGGTAATATGTGTGTGCCCAAGCCTCCGAGCAAGGGAGCATATTGCAATATTTTTGAGCCTGTGCAGGCGTCAACACTCCGCTGGCAATTGACTTATCAAGATTATTCGCCTGACTGATTGCGTCAATATGTCTGACTGTCGTTGTGTCAATTAAGAGATAATTGCCTTTGTTAAATTCAGCACCGCCGAATCTCTTTTTTGTAATCTCTTGCTCAAACATATTTGCAATCGGATCAATCGCATTTCCAATAGCACAATCCATTGCATCAGCCAATTGCGAAGCTTCACCACTCAAAATTGCCGGCGGAATGTGCAAAGCATTTCCGACAATCGTGTACGCCTCAGTTTTTAATTTTTGAATATCGTTAATTTCGCTGTTTGTAGTTTTTCCTGCATCGGTTGAGGGTTCTGAATATTTCATACCCTTAAAAATCGGCATAACAGCGTTTTTGTTTGAGTAAAATGATTTAAACTGCTTTGCCAAAACTTTGTTATAAGTTTCAGCGAAGTTTTCGTCACCAAAGCTATAATTTTCAAGCTCCAAAATGCCTTTATGTCCGACAGCTTTGTTATATCTTTCCTGAGCCGATAACATTAACTGCTCGTAAGTCTTGCACATATCCGATAGTAAGCCGTTAAGAGCAAAGTTGTTATATCTGAGGTAAATTACCTCACTTTCAGGAAAAATGCGCTGATATGTAAAATTTCGGCAAGTAACGCCGCTGAATGTGTCGTCAATCAAAGCGTGTTCCGTTCTCGAGAAGCTATCAGCAATCATAAGCTGATTATCGGCAGTTTCAACAATTAAAAGCTCGTTGTCAAAAATCAACTTCGCAACAGCCTGCGTAAAAAACTCAATTTTGGTCTGATGTTTGTTAGGCGCATAATTCCACAAATAATATTCATCTTTGCGACTTTCTCGGTTGTTGCTTACGGTAACAAATTCGCACTTTGCCAAACTTCGAGCAATAAAATCAATTGCGGTAAATAGAGCAAGCTCAGTCAGGTGAAACCTCTGTTCATCGACAGTTGAACCGTCCTCGTTAAATTCCGCTGCAACAGCATCTTTTTTAAAGAGATTTTTCACCCAGTTTATTACTTTCATTTTTTCACCTGCCTTTTAAAATACAATTGCTAAAATACAATTGCATTAAAACAATTCTTGAGTTCGTCAACCGTCATCGGCTGATTTTGTTTCAGCAAATCAAGCTGTGTATATGCGGCGACGAACGCCATAAATCCGTCTGTTTTTCGTGATTTCGGCTCAATCTTACCATAGATAATATTTCCGTTTTTATCTTCGACAGCCGATGTGTTGTTTGTGTACCAACGCATAAGAGGCGAATCCCCCCAAACAATACGCTGATTTGCAAAATCAGAGGCAATCAGGGGAGCGACAAGCATTTTATCTGACGGCCTTACAAGTTTTAGATTATTTCGTCCTTTACGGTCGCATTCAAAACCCAACTGCATTAACGGCTCTTTGAGTAATGTATAGCGGTAGTTATCTAACGCTCCACCGATAATGTTGTAACGTTCTTTCTGTCCTCTCAACCAATCAGCTACAATTTCGGGAGGTATTTCTGCTCCGTCCACTCTTTTTAAGTCAGGTTGCTGAGTATATGGAAATTTAATCCTGCCCAAATCCGCCGATTGCGAACAGTACCACGAAAACGGCTTCCATACAATTTCACCGTTAATTAAAAACATCAACCCTATACCCAAAAAGTCAGTAGTTTTTGTGTAGTCAATGCCAAAAACACACGGCTTACCTTCAAGGTCGGGAAGAGGTCTGTTTGTTGCTTTGATATTTTCCCATGAGGTAACAGGATGGGCTTCTGTGCCTTTTGGGATATTCATACGCTTAGTCATAAAAGATGAATTGTTTACCTTATCACGCTTCCAATCCTCGAATTCCTTTTGAATTTCTCTCAATAGGTTTGGAAAATATTGCAACGACGGATTTGCTTTGTACCAATTTTCTTGCTCATATACCTCTTTTTCATTATCTAACCTGCATATGAAATAAAGAGTGCCGTTGTCAGGTGCATCACCATTCAACACTTCAAGACCGGCGGCAAGCTCGTTGTCAAGTGGTCCGTCCCGAACCTCTCCCATGGTTGTAATTGTTGTTCTGCGTGGCATAGCTTTTTTACCTAAGCCTGTTGTGAAAACATCAATAAGCTTATAATTTTCGTATGCATGCTTTTCATCAAAGTCGACTTTACCGGGTCTGCCTCCGTCTTTCGTTTTGCTGTTTGAAGTTCTGTATCTGATTGTTGAATTAGTCTTTATGTTTGTAATCTCTGTTTTGTTCCACTTAAAATGCCGCTGCATTTTTGTAGAATTGTTTTCCAAAATTTCGTAGATGTCATTAAAGGTTGTGCTTGCTTGCTCTTCTGATGTTGCACAAATGTCAATATCGTAATTGCGTATGCCGTTGACAGGCGTGAGCAGAGCAAAATCTTCAAATGTAAGATAGCCATTTTTTCCTGCGCCTCGCCCGACCACACAAACTAAATCGGGAAATCTTAATACACCCGGTGCGGAATATGTGCAATTATGCAGAATAAAACAAAACTTTTCCCATGCAAATAATTCGTATGGAAAATATTTCTGTAGAGCAAAATACTTTTCAACCTGCTCATTGTCAACATAGACTTGCTCATTTTCGAATACTTTTTCTATGAAATTTACAAGCTGTATTTGCTCTTTGCATACACGATATTGACCACTTTTTACTTGCTTTATGTAATCGTCAAGGTATTTACAGTTCGTCATCAGATTCACTCTCAACTTTGTCAATCGACAACCCCATTTGTGAGAGAATCGCTAAGCGCTGTTTGTTGTACATCACGGCATTTTTTACTGAGGGATTGTCCTTCATATATTCTTTACCGGTGGCGCTGATAGCTTTGTATGTCAAGCCATTTTTGCGGATGTCCGCCTGCATTTTACGCTCAAGCTTCGTGCAAAAAATATAGCTGTCAATTAAATCTCTATAGACTTCAATGTTTGCCCCCTTCAAAGTCAGTTGCTCAATTAAGCTGTCTTTGATTTCTGCAATTTTAATTTGTGCCATTTATACTACTCCTCTCTCAAAAATTTCTCGTGTGCGTGCGCGAGACCAAACTGTCGTGCCTTTACACCGTTATCCGTAAGCCTCGGAATTTTTCGATTTTTTACCCGGGGGTATGCCTTTTTTGACTTACCACCTCTCAGCAAACTCATCTTTTAATTTTTTCGGCTCGTATTTGTGATGTTCTTTGTAATGGCAGTCTTTGCATAGACATTCGAGGTTGTTGATGTCAAGAGCAAGGTCAGGCCTTGCTTTGAGATACAGCTTGTGATGTACCGCCTCGCAAGGGCTGTACTTACCCACAGCACGACAGCGTTCACATTCGTAATGTTCTTTTGCTTTTTTTGCGTCTCTGACTTTTTGCCAATCGGCCGTTAAATAAAACCTGTATGCCTTGCCCTCTCGGATTTGTTTAACAATCCATTCCGTTGTTACTTTTCGTTTTATCATTACAATTAAATTTTACAACAGATTTAATCGCTTCTACTGACATCTTTCTTTGTGCAATATGCACAACCTGTGTTAAGTCCGCGAAGCTTAGCACAGAGCAATCGTGCCTCTTTGAGCCAACGAAACACCGTGCGTTCGTCGGTATAGTTGCTAACTGCAAACTTAGTCACCCTCAAATTTATCTCACCTTTATGCAATGCCGCTGTTGGTGCAACAAAGTAAACAGCGCTGACGGCTTGACAGATGTAGTCTTTACCGCTGCTCGTTAAAGCATTGAGCGTGTCTATCACTGCAAGCAGGTCAAGTTGTAATGCTCGGTGCATTGCCTTGTCAGCAATGACTTGTGCTTTGCTCGGATAGCCCAGAGCAGCATAAAGTCTAAACTGCGCTACTGTGTAATCTCGAGTGTTATCTCTCAAATTTTTGCACCTCCGAATTTTTTATGCTTATGGCTATTGGCTAAGTAAGTAAAATAAAAACTCGCACCTGTGTAGTCGTTTATCCACATTTCGTCTTTGTAAAAATAATATCCTTCAGGGCAAGGCAAAGCCTCACCTCGTTCGAGTTTTCGATATTCTCGTTTTTTCCCTTCGGTGACTTTGACCTCAGGTTTGGTAAGGTTGCGAGATGTTTTCAGCCTTTTCTTGCCATTGACATCTTTGCGTATGTATTTTGCGAGGTCTGCATAGTTTCCACTTTGGTAGAGCGGAGTGAAATTTATTCCGTTTTTCCACGGCCAACATTTGGTCAGTATTTCTCTGACGCAGTCCTGTATCACGATGTGCAAGTGCCAATTCTTTCCGAGCTTGCCACATTCGCAGTACCCTATGTATTTAAACTTGATTTGTTTTTTATCTGTTCTGCGTTTTACCCTTTTGAAAAAATTTGAGACAACCCTCTCGAATTCATCTTCGGTAAACTCTCCGAACGGAGCAGAAAACCGAGCGAACCAGTCACCTTCTGTAAAATTGCAGAGAATAAGTCGTTGTGTGTGTTGTTCTCCTCTGATGCGGTTTGCTTTTGTTTGCTTCTCACTTGATTTTGATTGATTAATTTGCCGAGCAAGATTTTTCTTGTTCCGCTTGCGGAATGACTTATAGTATTTAACTTCAAGCAATGGTCCTGATTTGATTTCACACTTGTATGTAAACATATTAAACTTCCTATTATATATGTAAAAGCTAAAACGGTCACTTAATTAATTCCTTGAGCAGGCTATTAAAGGAGTATCTCAACTCCTTTTTTGTGACTATTATTATTCTGTTTTCGCGTTAAAAAGTCAGATGATATAAATATGCAGTAGTCCGTCTGACCACCGAACTACTGCTCTGTGCAACCTTGCCGCTGCAATTGTGTGTTTAATTTTTGGTGCATTCTTTTAACAGCTTAATCAAGAAGTCGTCGCTTCGATTACTTTTTGAATAATAGGATTTACTTGATTTGAATTTTCTTTAAGATTTTGCGTGCGACAAGAATATTGCCTTACCTTAAATGCCGAAGTATTCTTTGTAGCTTTTGGCGATTCCTCGACATTTGTCCGACTTAACCGGCACGTGACAAGCTATCTTTCTAATGTTATCAGCATCCAGCTCTTTGAAAATTTCTGATGCTCTCGTTTTTTCCGTTGATTTGTAAAATTTAAAGAGCAAATCCACAAATGGTATGTTGCCGAACTCATCCAAAAACGCTGTATCATTTTCGGTTAGTGTTTTTAAACATTTTTCCTTGTATGTATCCGATGTATTAGACAGAATGAAAAGTTTATTATAAACATCGTGCTTTGTGAGCAGGTCAATTATCTGCAAAGCAATTTGCAATACATTAGTATCGTGTTCGGCAATCGCCTTTGACAACTCCGTTAATTTGCAAGAAGTTTCTTTCGTGCGTTTAATCCACTCGATATGTTCTTTTTCGGCAAAAAATGTGTCAGTTCTAAATCTGCGATACTCTTGCAATAATTTATATTTGGCCTTGACACAAGACTTGGCTGATAGCAAGCCTATCTTTGTGCAACTGTATATGGCTGACATTGACAGAACAAGCCATCTGTTGAATATATCAAGTTTATTGATTTCATTAACATCAAGAGCGCCGTCGATAAATGCAACAACGAGCTTGTCAAGCTCTGATAATGTTTCTGCCGGTGCTGTTGGCTTGTCCTGTATTTCCGCTGCGACTGGTTTTTCGTTTTCACTCATTTTGCAAGACCTCCTTCATAGTCGTATAACCCAAGTCTTTTAATTCTTCCTGCGGCTATCTGCGCAACAAACTGGCCGTAGCTGTAACTTGTGCCGTGCTTTGCGTTGTAATCGGCGCAGTAAAGACACATTCTGTCTATTCGGTCGAGTTTCTTCTTGCGACCTCGTTTCTTTTTTTCTTCACTCATTTATTTCACCTAATTTCAAATACTTTAATATTTTTTTGCTTGCCTCGTCGCAACCATAACATACAGCGACAGCGTAGCCTTGTTCATTAAGGCTTTTAAGCCATTCGGTTTGTTTTTCGGTTGGCTTATTCTTGCCGTACTTAAGTTCAATAAACAAGCCGTGATAACCTCCACGGCCGACCGGTAAAAACAAATCCGGCACACCTGCCTTTACCCCTTGCTTTTTAAGGTTGGCCGCTTCGAGCTTATTCCTACTCCCACCGTTCGGAATGTGGAACATCAAATCAATTTCAGGATACTTTGCCCGGATGAAGGTCGTCCACTGAAATAACTTCCGCTGTTGGTCAGCTTCATACTGCTTCATCGGCATGTCATCCTTTATCGTCTAATGAAATTTTGCCAGACATCAATTCAGGGAGTTCTGCATCCCTGAGTTCTGATAAATACTGATTCTGCATAGTGTTTAGCAAAGCTATTTGATTTTTCCAAATCGACAAAAAGTGAATAAATATATCCGGCAACAATTCTTTGTCGTTACACTTAAACATAAATTCATTTTTATTTTTTGTGAATTGGATATAATCAGACCTTTCAATCTTAACGCCTAACAATTCAGACTGTTCATCTGCAAGTTGATTTGAATTTTTGAACTCATTTTTATAAAGCTGAACATCAAAGCCTAATTTTCGGGCAATTGTTTCGTTGATAACTAACTTACAAGCGTTTTGCATTTTGGTAATATAATTGATATTATCGGCAATTTCCTGAAAATCACGATGTTTGTTATCTTCAAAATCTTCAATGCTAGCATCAAAAAACATACTTGGAGCGAGCATATATTTCTTTTTTGCTATCTCTGCATTCGATTTTATCAAAGAAAAATTCTTTATTTCTGTTTGATTTTCGATAACTTGAATGATTTTATTTATATTTTCATCGGACAAAACATTATATTTCTTTTTGTAAGTTCTGCTCGTGTGACTTTTACCACCAAACTGTCCGTTTTGTTCTCGTTCTTCAACGACACAATTTTGAATGCTATGTATCAGATTTACTTTGCCTTCGTTTACTTTGTTCCTGTTCAAAACCATTATGCAAGTTGATATACCCGTGCATTCAAACATATTGTTCGGTAAAGTAATAATCGACTCAATCAAATCATTATCAATCAAATATTTTCGTATATCATATTCATTGCGTTGCGTCAATGCGCCCATTGGTAGTATTAAAACAGCTTTGTTTGCTCTTGCAATGCAATTAAAAACAAATGCATAATTTGCATTACTTGCGGGTGGAATAACAGGAAATCTAATGTCATTTTCAAGTGGTAACGGCGGTTGCCATTTGACATTGTAAGGCGGATTACTTATTGCAACATCACAATGCAGATTGATTTGTTCGTGGCTTGATAATTCGTCTACCTTGCTATATCTTTCATCTGCTGAAAGTTTATATATTTTTAAAAACTTGCGTGTCAATACATCACCGTTTAAAACATAGCCGTTTACATTATGCAAGCACAGATTAAAAAGTAAAAACGGTATAACCTTTTCGTCCAGTTCTTCAACACAAACAAATTTTACTCTGCTATCATTTAGCATTTGTACCGTCAAAGCTCCGCTACCACCGCAACAATCGTAAACAGTTTCACAATTACCGGCTAAAGCAGATACTAATTTACAAAGGCTTTTTGGGGTATAATCCTGCTTCTTTTCTGTTCTGTCGGCTTCGTAGTATTGCCACAACGCTTGTAACCAGTCTTTTGAACCGTCATCGAGTTTTTTATACTCATCAAAAATATAAAAATTTGGCTTTAAAACAACATCAAGTAAAGCGTTTCCGATTTCCGATGTTTCGGTGACATTGAGCAATTCAAAAATTTTGTTTTTAAATTCAAGTAATTCCATTTTCTTATTTTTTAAAAGCAGAGCATCTGCACCTACTCCGCTTTATATAATGTCAGAATTTATTTCAAGAGGAGTAAAAGTTTATACAACAAGTTGTGCAGAGCTTGTTATCGGTTAATTTGTTCGGGCATCTGCACCTACCCGAAAATACAATTAAAGAAAGAAGGTATTAAATGGGATTTATATAATCTCACAAGTGCAGTTGTGTGATTAACTTATTTAGTTTATTTTACTTCACCTGTTGTAAAAATCGGATGTGTGCCGTCACGGAGCTGAATTTCTTCATCGCTCATCACATAGCCGAGTTTACAGAGTAAAGCATAAAATTTGTTTAAATCCGGGCTGTTTTTTCGGCTGATCGTTTTGCTGTTATAGTCTACATAAATAAAGCTTAATTTTTCATAAGTTCTTTGGCACAAAGCGTATGCCGTCGCCATAAGCATTCTACCGCTGTTATCGCTCCAGTGTTCGTTGATGTAGCTGTCCGTGTTTTCATCATCTTGATTCTCGACTACTTCGCCAAATCTGTGTGCCTTGTTAATGACGCCTGTCGCCACTTGGGCGACTATAAATTTCACAAGCTCCTGCTTCTTGTTGTTGTCATTGAAATTCGTATCAAGCATAAAGCCTCTTCTGAGAGCCTCACAGCGTTCGTCTATTTCTTCCGCCTGTTCTTCAAGCTCGTCCCATCTCTGCTCTTCAAGCTTTCGCTTTTCTTCTTCGGCATTGTTCTTTTCCTGCTTTTCTAACGCCTTTGCGTAAATGTAGACGTTTGAGCCGTAAGCAAAATAAAAATATCTTTTTCTGCCGTCCGCAAAGTCTTTATCGATCAAATTTTTGAGTGCGAATATTACTGTGTATTCGTAATTGTCTGGAATTTCGTTATATTTCTGCGCTTTAATCATTCCATGTTCAAGACAGAGCTTTTCAATTTTTTCTTTTTTCTTCATCGGTCTCCTGCTTCTTAACAGCAGAATACAAAAGATTGTCAAAATTATTCGTTCCGATTGATTTAAGCAATTCATTCCTTGCATCAATATTCTTAATCTGATTCAGACGCTCGTAGTCTGCCAATGTGGGTTGTCTTAACTGGCTTTCTTTGAATGATTCCTCGTCAAGCTCACAGAGTTTTACTCTCCGTCTGATTTTGCTCTCCGAAAAGCCTGTCTTTTCGGCAACCTCTGCGACCGTATCACCGAGGTCGAGCAATAGCTGACAGCCCTTAGCCTCTTCGTATACAGTCAAGTCTGACCTTTGCATATTTTCAGTAAGCATTGTTGAAAGCTGTTCTTTCTCTGTCATCTCAACGACCGCGCACGGCAGTTCAGTCAATCCTGCCTGCTTTGCCGCTGCTAATCTTCTGTGACCGATAACAACGGTAAAATCCGACTTATCGTCCCAATTGTCATTGTTTGGTACAACAGTAAGGTTCTGCAAAATTCCGTTCGCCTTGATAGATTCCGCAAGCTCCGTCACATCGCCGATAACCTTTCGAGGGTTCTGTGGATGTGGGTGCAGTTTGTCCACTGCTATCATCTGTAATTTAGATTTTCTTTCCATTTTTATAATCTCCTTGATTTTTGCAAGGTTATTTGCTATGATAATATTAGTTAGATTGCAAATAGCCTTTTATTTGCGGACCGTTGATTGTTGCAAGCAGTCAACGGTCTTTTTCTTTGTCATTTAACAACCAATCGGCACCTTTTTTAAAACCGCCGTTTAAAAATCTTAATCCGTCAAAATCTTCAGCTGTTCCAACTATCGGAATATTGGTGATTTTCATTCCTGTTCTTTTTTCGATGGCGTTAATAATGTGTTCTGCGTAATATTCATCTTTCAGCGGATCTTCGTTATACAGATCGTTATCAAAACAGCGGACAAACTTACCGTTGTAATATAAAGTAATGTAATTATGACTACTGCATTTCATTGACCAGCCTTCAATAGTGACGGGAGCATTACACGGTCTTTTCATCACTTCTCAACCCCCACACATTCAAAACCATATGTTTTTGCCTTTGCTGATTCATACATTGAAAGTTTTTCACAGAGTTTAGTGTTCTCGTTTTTATAACCTCCTAATGCATATCGAGCGTTTGTGTAATTTTCTTCGGTTTGGGATTTATCAAGGCGAGCTTTTTTTAACTCATTTTTGAGATTTTTGTTTTCTTCTCTTAACTCCTTAACATCTTTGAGCAGTTTTCTGCGTGTCGGGTAGTTTCTTAAATGCCACATTTGTTATAAACTCCTTTCATTTATTTGATTTGCGACATCTCGTATGGATGTCGATTTTATGACTGATGTAATTAAAAAAGTCATAATTCTTAGAGCGTTCGGCTCGGCGATTGTCACATTTTGATTTGTACTCAAGGTATTTTTCACAATCTGTATGACATCTTGTCGTCCGTATCTGACAGCCGTAGCACGGCGAATTTATCATTTTTACGCCGTCCTTTCGTTGATTGTATTTCCGCTGCCGATCAATTTGTTGAGCAGTGTAGTCAGTAATGATATATCTGCACCGCTTGCGTAGGTCTTGAGCCGGTCAATCGGTATGTTGTATCTCCAACGCCCTTTGTCGCTCTGTACGGCTGAACCGATAGGCAGGGTTTGTTTTTTAAGCCCCTCGTAAACATAGTTGAGAGCAACCCCGAGATATTCAGCCGCCACGGTCGGCGGTACATCTCTGTATTCCTGATTTGTTTTAGGGTTGATAAGGATTTTGTCGTTCATTTAATCACCTCAAATCTATATTGATCGTACAAGTGCCGATTTTTGCATTCGTGATACACTGTGCAACACGCTTATTCCAATTTTTGATAGCAGTTGCTCTGTCGGTGCTGTAATCACCAAAACAGGTAGCCGAGGCACAATTATCATTAGTGCACTCAAACATATACATCTCCTCGTCAGCGTCTTTATGGCTTATATTCTCAACTGTTACCTTGCTACCACAAAACGGACAAGGCTTGATTCTCAGTTCAATCATTTTCTTCATCTCCTAAAAGTTCAGGATTATCGTAGATGTTGCCTACAACTTCAACATTTTCAGGCCAATAACTCCGCCCTAAACCCTCGCAGAAATTGTCATACACAAACTCGAACTCTGTTCCTTCGGCATCGTACCGAACAACTCCGTAGCCGTCACCGTCTGAACGGTCAGAAAAATCAATAATATCTCCCTCAAAAATTTTTGTGCCATTCTTGTCGAGCATGTTAGTGTACTGACCGACTGTTTCGGGATCTACCGCGCCATAGCTACCTAAAACAGTTGCATCGGGAGTTATACAACAGCCTTGCTTAGTTACAAGCAAATTGCCCTCTGACCACTTACCGTTAGCTATCATCTTGCCCCCTGAATAAATATTCTCTCATTACTCTTTACCAATCCTCTCCGTCAAAACTTAATTGCCCGGGCAAAACACCATCCTGCATCCACCAGTGATAAACCTCAAGTCCATTAGCATGTTGTGTAGCTTTGCCTCTTTGCTTTCTCACTTCAAGCATCTTGTCGAATGCTCGTATGTACATATTTCGGTACTTGGGATATCGTGCAAACTCCGCAAATCTCTTCTTACTTGTCATCGGACAGCCAATGCACCCAACACGGTTAAATCCACAACTGTATAACGGATTAAGATTAATGTGTTCTTGGTTGATGTACTCCCAAACATCACTATCCAACCAATCGCAAATAGGGTTGAATATTATTTTTCCCTGCAACTGACAATGTTCAACTATCTGCCTCTTATCGTCATTGTCATTGTTAAGGACGATTTTATTCGATGAATTAGAATTATAAGTTTCGATTACTCCCTTCGACTGTCTCTTCGTGCTTTCGGCTCTTCGCACTCCTGTGGCAATAGCACGATTCTTACCGCCTGTTTCTTTCAAAATTGCACAACAATATCTTACTAACCGTGTGGGAGGAATACCTTTTTGCACTATCAGTGACCACATAGATGTCGGCTTGTTCTTGTATCTCGGCATATCAATGTTGCATTTTACGCTTTTAGATTCCAACTCCTTGAATTTTTTGCGTATGTGGTAAACTGTTTCTGGAGCATCAGCCGTTGTGTGACTATGTTGAACCTCGAAGTCTATACCCGATTTAATCGCTAAATTTAAAATAATGTCGCTGTCTTTACCACCTGAATAGCAAAGCATAAGCGGTTTATCATAGTAGCGTTTACTTATTTCTGCTCCGTCACGAAGTCGCATTATAGCAACCTTTTCTAAGTCCATTACTCTTCACCGTCCTCAATAGGAATAGGCTGATTCCAGCATTCAGCACAGTAATTGTCTGTTCCGCCGCAATCTTCTATCTCATTCAGTCCTAAATGATGTGGGCATATCCATTTAGGCAATCCTTTATTGTTAAGCTCTACTTTTGGAAAATACTTTAGCAATTCGGACAAATAAGTTTTCGGTGGATGCTCGTCACTCCACTTCTGAACGATTTCGATTGCCTTTTCGGGATAGAGCATTTCAAAAGCTGTACATGATTGCCCTTTATTGTTATTTATGCTACATAAAGGACAGTTAGAGCAGCCAAGTTTACATAGCCCATTCTTTGCTCTTTTCGTCATTCTTCGCTTTTCAGCGAAATAATTTGCAGTAATATTACAATCAACCATTTTTATCATTCCTTTCTGAGGTAATAAGTTAAGCAGACTGCTTAAAAAACTGCCTTGGATCAACATCAAGCACTTGACATATTCCCAAAAACTCTTCTGCTGTAACCTTACGGTTGGAATTTAATATTCTTGAAATTGCATCAGCGGTCATTCCAGTATGCTCACACAAATATGATTGTTTAAGTCCTTTTTCTTCGACAATCTTTTTAAGTTTTTCGTTCACAGTCATACCTTTTACCTCCTTTCAACTGTTAAATGCTACATTTTGTAGATTTCATTTTAATAATAATCTAACTTTTGCAGATTGTCAAGAGATTTTAAAAAAAATTTTCTACATTTTTCAGATTTTTTTCTTGACAATCTGTAATTAGCGAATTATAATAAAAGCGTAGATAAAACATCTATAAAAGGAGAAACAAAGTGTCAAGAGAATTTATAGCACAAAAATTAAAAGAGTTAAGGAAAAAAAGCGGATTAACCGCCGATGAAGTCGGAAAATTAATAAATAAAAGTGGAAAAACCGTAAATGCGTGGGAGAACAATCACGGTCAACCTGATGCAGAAATTTTAATCGCACTTTGTGATATATATAAAGTAGATGATATTCTTGCAGAGTTCAGAGAAATGCCAAACAAAAGCAATACTATGATTTTAACCAATCATGAAAAAGATTTGGTTTATGCTTATCGAAATCACCCTGAACATCAGTACACAATTGATACTATTTTAAAAATTAACGATAATCTAATACCAACGGTTAAAGCCGCACGAAGTGACGGTAATAATCAACCTATTGAAATAGTTAATCTTCCTGATCTCAGTAAGTTTGAGCCTGACGATACAGATTTATAATACATAATAAAAAACACCTCATGGGTTAAAATACCGATGAGGTGGTAAACTTGAATTATGAAAAATACAAAAACGCACGCAATGCCTCTTGGCAATGCTTAATCGACTACAGAATTAGCAACTTGCCTGTTAAAGTCAGTCAGATAGCAAAACAAGCCGACATTGTTTTGTTGAAAAATTCGGCAGTCAATCTGCTACACCAAAACGAGAGCGGTACAACTTTAATGCAAAATGATAAACTGTACGTCATCTATGCAGATGAGCAATCCCCTCAGCGTTGCAGATTTACAATTGCCCACGAACTCGGGCATATCTTTTTAGGGCATCTGTTTGCTAAAAATGGTAAAGGTTTTGTAATAACCGACGATGCCGAACATTCGGCAAATGTGTTCGCTCGGGACTTGTTATCTCCGGCTTGTGTGCTCCATGAGCTACACGCAACAAATGCCGCTGCAATTGCAAATTTATGCGACATCAGCCTTGAGGCGGCAACCTACAGGGCTGAACGAATGGCAGAGCTCGAACGCAGAAACGCTTTTTACCTACATCCGCTTGAAAGGCGGGTAAAAGAGCAATTTGCGGATTTTATCAACAAAAAGAAAAACCTACCATAGCGGCAACTATGGTAGGAAAAATAGGAATAGTGAGAAGTCTGAACCTCTCTAATATTATTTTAGTATATGATATATATTTTGTCAATATATATCACAAAAGAGGAGGATTTATAATGAAATGTCAAAAATGCGGTGCTGAGATTCCTGCCGGCTCAAAATTTTGCAATGAGTGCGGAACAAAGATTGAACAGGTTGCCTTGTTCAAGGATATCGAGCCTGAAAGCAAAGAACCTTACAAATGTGAAAAATGCGGTAAAATAATACCAAGCAATTCAGTGTTTTGCCCTGAATGTCATGCCTATCAAAAAAACAAATTCAACCCCACAAGCGATACTGAAAAATCTTCTGACAAAAAACCTATATATCGCACTTCACATTTTTACATTGCTTTGCTAATAGTTTTGATTTTATGCGCCGTTGTTGTAACGGCTATTTCGCAAGTTAGCCAACCTACCCCACAAGAAACAGAAACCACTATTCAACTAACAACAGAAGATAGTTATTATAGTTATGAGGAAGAAACAACAGCGTATTCTGAAATGGCTGAATATTACATGGGGACAGTTGGCTATCAGGTTCCCGACAGTTGGAAAACCAAAAAGTCCGATGGTAGCCACCATTATCATTATAATATTTTTGATGAACTGTTTTTTGTTGGATGTACAAAACTCGAATCCGATAAAATAAAGTTAGATGACACATTGATTGATGAACTGATAAAATCCGACAAAGAAACTTATGATAACTACAAAGAGCAGAGTAAGGAAATTATTGATATGTGTGGTTGCAAAACCCTCCACAGAACTTTTAAATGTAGCGAAAAAGGGAATGATAAGTTCTACAATTCTTATATTTTTATTACAGACGGTTATTTATATTTAATGTCTTTTAATAGCGATGGCGACAAGCAATCACCAAATTTTGATAGATACGAAAAACAAATAATTGATTCGATTGTAATTGATAGCTATGATGATTTTGAAGATGAAACAGAACCGCCTACCGAAAAGCCTACAGAATTTGAAGATACTTTAACTGAACTTTATTCTGATAGCGATATAGCCGTATATTATAGCGATACGGAAAAATATCCTTATTCAGATGATGAGGCTGATGTTCATTTTTATGTTAAAAATAAAATGGATAAATCTATAACCATACAAGCTGACACCGTCATATTAGACGGAAGGAGCTATAACCAAGTTGTTTGTAGCGATCCAATTTCAGCGCACAGCGAGGGAATGATTGAAGTCAGCATAGATAATTGTAAAAACTTTAATCCGTCAACGGTAGGAGCTGACTTAAGATACTTTGATAGTGATAATTTTGGTAGTACTGTAAAAATGAATCTTATAAGCAAAAAGGTTAAATAAAAAAACAAACAAAAATAAAACCGCCCTGACCTGTTGGCGCAAGTCGGAGCGGAAACCATTACACGGGTGCAATGGTACTTTAATCAAGCAATAATATTGTACCACAACCTGTTAAAATTTACAAGATTTTAACAGGATTTTTGCGCCCATTTTTAGAGGTGCTAAAAATGAAAAAATGTATAAACCGTCGGTGTAACCGAGAATTGCAGGACGATTTTGTATTTTGTCCTTACTGCGGTAAAAACCAATCGGCTGACAAACCAAAAAACAGACGCAGAACGAAAGGAACAGGAAGTATCTACATACGCAAAGACAGCAAATCAAAACCGTATGCCGCTGCAAGCAGTGTCACAGGTAAGCAAGTTTATTTAGGCACTTTCGCCACAAAAAGAGAGGCAGAGAATGCCCTCAAAGATTATGAGTACAATCCCGTCAATGGATTTAATATGACCCTTGAACAGTTACACGAAAAATGGGTAAAAACTAAAGCATATAAAAAACTTGGTGACAGCGTAAAAAGCAACTACGCAAGCGCTTATATCAAGCTAAAGCCCTTGTACAAGCGTAAATTTAGGGATTTACGCACATCAGACTATCAGTACATCGTGGATTATTACGATAATCCGCATCACGAGGTCGGCGCAGGCGGTAAGCTGAAATATCTTCTGCCCAACGGCAACGGTACCTATAAAGTCACTGATACGCCTAAAATCTGTCAAGGCTTAGGATACTCGGCTCTACATAAGATTAAATGCTTTGTCACCAGCCTTTACCATTTTGCGATGCAAGAGGATATTGTTAATAAAGACTATGGCACATTTATAGAGCTTCCGGAATCCGAAGAGGTAAACGCTACACGCTTCACCGATGTGCAGTTAGAGCTAATACGACAAAACATAGGCAAAGTGCCTTATGCTGATTATGTCTATATAATGTGCTATCTCAATTTCAGAGTGACTGAGTTTCTTTCGCTCACTACCGAGCAGTACCATATGAGCGAACAGGGCATACCTTACTTTATCGCAGGCATAAAGTCAGATGCCGGCAAAAATCGTATTGTTCCTATCCACCCTAAGATTTTAAAATTGGTTGAGAATTGCATAAATAATAAAGGCGAAACAATCTTCTGCAGAATACACGAGGGCTCAGAGATTGGAAAATCTATGAACAAGGATTATTTTCTGAAATATGGGTTCCGTCCGGCGATGCAAGCCCTCGGTTTAGGCGATGAATTTACTCCACATTCTTGCCGTCGAACCTTTTCAACAAGGATGTCTGCCGCAGGTGCGAGAGAAGAGGACATTATCGCACTTATGGGCCATACAAATTACAAGGTCGATATTGACCATTATATCATTCAGGAGGTTGACACTCTTTACAATGCAATCAAATTGCTGGCATAAAATAAGCCGTCCGATTACATTTCGGGCGGTTTTTATTATGGAAAATCTGTAGTTTATCTGTAGTATAAGAGACTAAAAGGCATAAAAAGAAGTGAATAATTTTGAAAATCGAAAATATTATAAACAAAGCAAAAAGCCAGTAAACAAGCCGTTTTTGGCTTAATTACTGACTTTTCTCTTGGCTCCCCCAACTGGGCTCGAACCAGTGACATCATGATTAACAGTCATGCGCTCTACCGACTGAGCTATGGAGGAATATACAATTTTCTTTGAGATTTACCAAAGATTTTTGTCAAGACTGCACAAAAAGCAATCTTTTTTGTTACTTAAATCCCCGGTAGCGGATTTAAACAACATATTTTTTGTTCCTCTGGCTAAGTAATAGTTTCGAGTACATTTCTGTACACTCGCACTACCGACTGAGCTATGGAGGATTATACAATTTTCTTTGAATCGCTCAAAGATTTCCATTAAGACTGCACAAAGAGCAATCTTTTTTTGTTACTTAAGTCTCCGGTAGTGGACTTAAACAACATATTTGGTTGTTTCCTCAAACTAATCAATAGTTTCCGGTACATTTCTGTACACTCGCACTACCGACTGAGCTATGGAGGAATATAGAGCAAAACACCCGTTTGGGTGTATGCTTTGTGTTGGCATCTCCCTATCTTCCCGGGCCGTCACCAGCCAAGTATTTTCGGCACCACTGAGCTTAACTTCTGTGTTCGGTATGGGAACAGGTGGACCCTCAGCGTCATCAACACCAACTTATTAACTTTTGTTTCTCTCTTGAGAACAATATTGATTATACTACGGGCTGCACCAAATGTCAACACTTTTTTTAAAAAAATTTAAAAATTCTTTTGAAACCTTGAAAAGCCCGTATTTATCCCGATTTATCGCCGTTTTAACCGTCATTGAACCCAATATATACTTGATGCGGTGAAAAATTATACATATTTTGGCTTGTTAAAGCGTAAAAAATAGGATGCCGTTGTTTGCCGTAAATTATTGACTAAACGGATAAAAATGTGTACAATTAAATAGATTAGAACAGATTGGGATGTTTAGAATGAATAATGTAAATAAGTGTAAAATGCTTTTGTCATCACTCTCTGTATTCAGAGGTATAATGAACAGAAGCGTTCCGAAAGCCTTTTATGAACTTTTGCTTTCGCTCGACAAAAAGCCTGAGGAATTTCTCGGTGCATACGGCAAGCTTTGCTCAATGCTTTGCGAAAGAGGCTGTGCGGATAAGTTCGCATTTGCAATCAGCGAAACGGCTCTTTTTGACGATAACTGTTTTGCCCGTGCCGCAACAGCCGGCAGACAGGGTGAGTTACCCGAAAATGTTGTTTCTGCCGTTAAGACAGACTGCGACGCTATTTTAACAGCCGCAAAGCTTACTTCCGATGAAGTGCTTGAGGCATATACCTATGCCGATGAAATCAAGGAGCTTATTCCGATTCTTCCAAAGTGGCAGACAGGCAAGTGTGCTCCGTGCTTTGACGGATTTGACGGTTCACTTGACAAGCTTTCTGCTTATTATAAGGAAAACGGTTGCGGAATGTTTGCCCGTTACAAGGCATTCATCTGGCGTGACGGTGACATTCAGCCTGTTGAGCATCCGGACAGGATTGATATGGATACATTTACGGGATATGAGCGTCAGAGAAGTCAGGTTGTAAACAACACACTTTCATTTATTCAGGGCAAGAGCTGTAACAACTGTCTGCTTTACGGTGATAAAGGTACAGGTAAAAGCTCAACAGTCAAGGCAATTGCAAACGAGTTCCGCAAGGACGGACTCCGCATTGTTGAAATGCCTAAGGACAGGCTCATTGACTTTCCGCTTCTTGTTGACAAGATTGCCGCTCTTCCGCTTAAATTCATTATATTTATTGATGATCTTTCGTTCCAGCATCAGGATCAGAGCTATACAACCCTTAAAGCCGTGCTTGAGGGCGGACTTGCGGCTCGTCCCGATAATGCGTTGATTTATGCAACATCAAATCGCAGACACCTTGTTAAGGAAAGCATTTCCGACAGAACGCATACTGTTGATGATATCAATGTTCGTGACAATATGCAGGAAAGTCTTTCGCTTTCGGACCGTTTCGGTCTTGCAGTCTGCTACACAATTCCTTCAAAGAATGATTTTCTTGAAATTGTATATTCTCTTGCAGAGCAGAGAGGCGTCAAGATGACTCACGAAGAGCTTGCACTCGGCGCTGAGCAGTTTGCACTTTCAAGAGGCGGTCGTTCGCCAAGATGTGCAAGACAGTATGTTGAATCGCTGTTTTGCTGATTAATCGGAGGTCAGTTATGAAAACAAAAATAATTTCAATTGCTCTTGCAGTTGTGACAATGCTTTCGGCAGTTGCGCTTTTCAGCGGTTGTTCTGACGGAGAATATCCTGTTGAGGTGGCAAACATCACGATAGAAAGTCAGCCAAAGAACATAGTTGTTCTTGATGCGCCGACAGCCGATATTCTCATCGCAACAGGCTATGACAGATATATTGTGGGCAGAAGTGATGAGGTTGACCAGCAGTCAATCGCAGTTGCCCCGAGCGTCGGTTCATATGAAAATCCAGATACCGACAAAATTATCAATTCCGGTACAAACCTTGTGTTTGCAGGTCAGTCAATAAATGAGGACGCAAAGAAGAAGCTTCAGGACAAGGGTATTCAGGTTGTCACAATGTCACACGGTGACACTCCCAAGCAGGTTGAAACGAACTATGTGACAATCGGCAAAATTTGCGGCGGCACAAAAACCGGCGCAAAGAAGTGTGAAGATACCTACAATGAATTGCTTGATAAGATGAACAACTACAAACAGCAGGTTAATAACAGAAATTCCGGCATTCTTGATACGGTTTGTTATCTCTATACAGAAGACGACAGACTCAAGATGATGACAAGCGGAACATACGGTGATATGCTCCTCGGCTATACGGGGGCGGTTAATGCCGCAGTAAACATCAGCGACAACAATGTTGATGTTGCAACTCTCAAGATTGCAAATCCGAACTTTATCTTCTATGCAGACAATGCTACTCTTGATAAAATTAAGGGCGATACAACACTCGCAAGTCTTGGCGCAGTCAAGACAGGCAAAATTCTTGAGGTTTCGCTTGAAGAAATGTCAAGACCCGGCAATACTGCTCTGGAAGCACTTGAAAAAATGGTTTACTTTATGTATCCCGACCTCAAGCCAAAGTCTGCAACAGACACAACAAAGGCTCAGGATGCGACAGCGTCAAAGACTGACGCAACAACCGCAACTCAGGCAACAACAACCGCAAGCGATTCAAAGTCGGTTGCCGATAAGTATAATCTTACCATTACATCAGACCTTTCACTCAAGCAGGAAGATGAAAACGACACGGTAAAGGCTATGCAGCTCCGCCTTTATAACATCGGTTACATTGCCGACAAGGACAATGTGACAGGCTACTACGGCGAAGTAACAGCCGAGGCTGTTAAGAAATTCCAGAAAAACAACGGTCTTAAAGAAACAGGTACAGCCGATAACGCAACTCTTGTATTGCTTTTTGACAGCTCAGCGAAAAAAGCCAAATAATTCAAATTGAAAATTAATGTTGGCAGTGTACCACCGCCCGTAATTTGAGAAGATAGTTAGATAAACGAAATGCATCAGATGCCCGAATAAGGCTCTGATGCATTTTTATTTTATGTGGAAGTGTATGAGTGCCCCTACTGACTTGCGACATTTACAAAATTTGTTTTTGTTGAAAAGCGTTTTGTTTCATGATACAATAACCAAGTCGGCTTCTTCCGTCAGGAAGGAGGTGAACCTGTTGTATTACATAACTTCTCTTTTTATTTCTATCGTGGCAGGTGTAATTAGCTACTACATCTGTAAGTGGATTGATAGGAAGTAGCCCGACAAAATCCCAAAAGAAACCCCCGAAGGCGGCCACCTTCGGGGGTTTCACTTGCATGAACCTGTGTTCATAACTTCTCTTTAGCTATCTTGATTATAGCACATAAGCTATTTGTTTGCAAGTGATTTTTATAATTGTCCGTTTTGTTTTATGATTTATTTTTAGCATAATATCTGTGCCATTACAAAATTGCGAAAACAATTACAATACTACGCTCGGGAATAATATGTTTTTGACATTACAAACTGTCTACACGAACTGCCCACGGTGGTACACCGTTAAAAAAGTTCCGGGTGCATTCGGCTGTAGTGAAAAATGTACTGCTGGGCGATGCCTGCGTACTGACCGAAATCGTCACCGTTCATATTCGGGAACAGCTTTTCCATTGCCCGTTTCATCCACACATCAATCGGAAAAGCCTCAATTCTGTGCATACCGAAAAGAAGTGTGCAGTCGGCAACCTTTTTGCCGACGCCCGTAATTTTCATAAGTTCCGCTCTTGCGTCTTCATAGTCAAGCGTGAAACAGCTGTCAAGATTCACCTCGCCGTTTGCAACCTTTTGTGCCGCATCAATAATGTAACGGTTGCGAAATCCTGCTCTCAGCGGTGCAAGGTCATCGGGCGAAAGTTTTGCAAGTGTTTCGGCTGTCGGGAACGCAAATTCTCCGTCACCAAGCGGTGTGCCGAAGTTCTCGCACAAACGCTCAACAATGCCTTTGATTCGCTTTATATTGTTGTTCTGCGAAATGATGAATGTGCAGAGTGCCTCAAAAGGCTCTTGTCTTAAAATCCTTATGCCCGGGGCGTACTTTGCCGCCTCGTTCAGAACGGGATGTATTGTGCTGATTTCTTCACGGATTTTTCCGTAATCAAGCGAAAAGTCAAAGTAGCTGTACCAGATGTTTTTGAAATCGTCAGCCGTTGCATTTTCAATGTACATATCCGTTTTGTCAAGGCTGACGGTTACGCTTTTGCCGTAGGCAACACCGTGAAAAGAACCGTTGTCCTGCGACTTCCAACGAAAGCTCTGACCGCAGTCGAGAGTCTGCGCAAGGTCAAGGTCATGCACATCGGTTATTTTGATTTTGTTGTCGAGTTCAATACATTCCATGATTTTCACCGCCGAAATTTTCTTAATAAAGTATATCACATTCGGGCAAATTATGATATACTTTATTTAAAATGAAAAATTGAAAATGGAAAATGGAAAATGAATGTCGGGAAGATAGTTTGTTTGTAAAACAGATTTCAGTCCCGACTGTATTTCAGACAGGAACTCATTGAACGCAAGCCTTGATGAAATATTTTGTTTAAACACATATGTTTTGATATGATGAAAACGGTGTGTTATAACCACCACATTAACTCAAAAGGAGGATTATTGTGAAAGAAACTATCTGCACAATTCCGATTAACGATATATTTATGCCGAAATGCGGTTGTCCGTTTTGCCGAATGGAGAGTATGCTTGAGGAGCAGTATGTAAAATTCATTACGGGCGATGCGATGATGGAGCCTAATATCAGGATTGAAACCAACAAAAAAGGCTTTTGTCACCGCCATTTTTCGCAGATGTTTGAAAAAGGACAAAAATTGCCGAATGCGCTTATTCTTGAAAGTCATCTTCAGGAAATTATTGATAATGATATGCCGAAAAAGCTGAAGGGCAAGCCTGATAAGAAACAGCTTGAAGTCATTAAAAAACGACTTGATTCGTGTTATGTATGCGACAGAATCGAGTGGGATATGCACCATTTTTGTGACACGATTTTTGTTGAGTGGGCAAAGGGAGAGGAGTTTTATAAGCTGTACAACGAACAGCCGTTTATCTGCTTTAAACACTACGATTTTATTATGAATGTTGCAACCCAAAAGAGCAAGCTGCCGTCAAAGCTTTTACCGCAGTTCTATGCCGAAACAGCAGGTCTTACAAAAAAATATCTGCTGTCGCTTAAAGAAGATATCACATATTTCTGCTCAATGTTTGATTACCGCAACCACGGCAAAGATTGGGGAAGCTCCAAGGATTCAATTGAGAGAAGTATTGAATTTTTGACAGGTGAAAAGCCGTAAACGGCGAGCCGACTTTTTATGTTCGTGTAGACAGTTTGTGAATGTCAAAAAACATATCATGCCCGAGTGAAAGGTTTAATTAAATGTAAAATTGAAAATTGAAAATGGAAAATTAATGTCGGGAAGACAGTTCGCAAAATAAAATGCAATGTCTTCCCGACTGTTTTGTTAATATGAAATTTACTGTTTATTTATGGCGAATACGGTTCGGTGCTACTGACAAATTTTGATATAAACAAAGATTGCATCAGAACCTTACTCGGGTATCTGATGCAATTTCTTTATCTGACTGTCATTAGCACTGCCATACTGCCATGACGGCGTTGAAGTATTCGTCAGAGAGAACCTTTCTCAACTGTTCTATGCCGGATTCGTCGTTCATATATGCGTTGCGGATGTTTCCGCCCACCTGCATTTCTTCACCGTTAAAGGTCAAAAACTGCTGTCTGAGTACCGACACGCTGTCCTTTGTGAGCATATCAAGTGTGATTTTTTCTTTAAGTTCCATTTTTTATACCTCCGTTATTTTTATATTTTGTAAATCAAAGAAAAGTTTACCTGCTCATCAGCGACGAAATTATAAGCCTGTTTATTGAGCGGAGTAAACTGCAACCAAGCTGATTTATTTACATTTCCTCTGAACATACCGCCGTTTTTGCTTATGCCGATATCATGAACAATCACATCCGATTTGTTTGGAAACGGCATATTGAGCAAAGATATTGCAGATGTTCCGCCTAAAGTTGTTGCGTTCATAATGACGGTGACATTTACAATAACGATATCGCCAATTTTTTCATAAAGGCAAGTTGCAGATTTTATTTTATCAATCAGAGTAGAGTATGGAGTAAGAGTAGCTGTACCAAGTTCGATATTTGACGAATCGTATTTTGAGCCGATGCTCATATCCATACGGGCTAATCTTTCATTAAGGGGTTTGTTGTCAGCTTTTGCGTTAAGCAGAATGTCAACCTCATCCGATGAGTAGCTGTCGGCACTATCCCAGTAGTTGTCGGTAAGATACTTGATACTCGGATAATTTTGAGTATAGTCGGTAATCTGAGAGGAATCACTTACCTTGTTTGAGTTGTCCTCTTTTTTTGTAATGTCGGACTGTTCAATTAACTTTTTGGTTTTGTCAATTTCAGTCCGACAAAGCTTTGTTTCGTCAAGAAGCTTTTGCGTTTCTTCACGAAGCTTCAGCGTTTCGGAGTTCGGATTAAGGTACTCTTTGTCCTCAATCGGAATACTCTCGTCTGCATAAAGCGTGACGATCTGAGTTTGGAAAACATAGCCGTTTTCGCCTCTGCCTTCAAGCTGAAGTTCAAAATAGCCGTGCATGAAAATGTCGTTTTTTCTGACCTTCCACACAAGTTTTGTGCCTGTTTCATCAATTGCGGTGCTGTCGGGAATTACCGAATTTACACTGCCGTCGGCAAAACGCAGATGAATGAAGTAGTCAACCGTAATGTCGCACATTCCCCGAATTAAAAATTCCTGTGTTTCGGCAAGATTTTCACCCGTGATGCCGACGCAGTTTGCGCCGTCAAAAGTTTTTGGTTTTCGTTTGTCATAGATAATCATTGTTACACCTCCACTTAAAGAGGCAAAAACACGAAAAAATGCATTGTTTTATGCAATTTTCAGAAAAATTTTTGAAATTTTTTTAATTTCCCGTCACAAAGGGGAAACGGTTGCAATTGCAATGTTTTGTGATATAATCTAATTTGAATAATTTGAACGAATTGACTTAAACAGAAGAGAAGAAAAACGGTTTGTTCCGTGACGATTAAGAGGACGGAATTGTGTGCCGATGTACAAATTACGGCTTTTTCTGTTGCAAACCGTTTGAACGAAGGGGGACGGCAACACGCCGTGATATAAAATGAGAAAATATGTAGAAGTTTTTACTCGTGATCATTTGCCAAAGCTGAGGGATCAGTTGTTGTTTTCGGGATTGACGGATCACGAAATTTTTATGTTCATACAATATGCAAAACCGTACTATCTGTCGCTGAACCGTGGCGAAACGGCAAGGGTTGAAAACAAGTTCAGCCATATGACGGGACTTGTGTTTTCGGGAACTGCATACCTTTATTCTGTGGACTACAACGGCAACAAAAGTCTGCTCAAAACAATTCGCAGCGGCGAGTCAAGCGGAACGCTTTACGCAATGTTTGATTACTACAATACGCTTGTTGAGATTATGGCAGGAGAGGATTGCGAAATCCTTTTTATTCCGCCGGAGCCGATGTTTATAACCGAGGATTCGCTTGCTTCGATTCAGCAGAAAATCCTCGTCAATATGCTTGCGTCACAAAGACAGGTGTTTTTGCAGATTTCGGAACACCTTGCCTGTCTTTCAAAGCGAAGTATCAAGGGCAAATTTATGCACCTTCTTCAAATCTATTGCAGGCGTGAGCGTAGCTGTGAGGTTGATCTGCCGTTCTCCCGTGACGAGCTTGCAAACTATCTTGCGGTTGACAGAGCGTCACTTTCAAGAGCACTCGGTGAACTGAAAAAAGCAGGAATTATTGAATTTAAAAAGAGCCATTTCAAACTGATTGAAACAGCTGAATATCATTTTGATTAAATAACGGTCGGCAAACGGTGTTCTGTTTCCTTTCACCGCCGACTAAAATATAACGGAGGATAATATTATGAGTTTTGTGGAATTACTGCTGTTCGGCATCGGCTTGTCTATGGATGCATTTGCGGTTTCAATTTGCAAGGGGCTCTCCGTGCGTAAGTTAAGACCTAAACACGCAATTACTGTCGGATTGTGGTTTGGCGGATTTCAGGCGCTTATGCCGCTTATCGGTTATCTTCTCGGAAAGCAGTTTGAGTGGCTCATCACAAGCATTGACCATTGGATTGCATTCATCCTGCTTGCACTTATCGGTGCAAATATGATAAGAGAAGCTTTCGGTGAGGAAGAACAGCTTGACGATTCGTTTTCGGTCAAGACAATGCTGCCCCTTGCCGTTGCAACAAGTATTGACGCCCTTGCGGTAGGCGTTTCGTTTGCGTGTATTGATGTTGATATCGTACCTGCAATCGCAATTATAGGCACAACAACATTCATACTTTCGGCTGTCGGCATCAAAATAGGCAATGTATTCGGTGCAAAGTATAAGTCAAAAGCAGAATTTTTAGGCGGTGCAGTATTGATTTTGCTTGGACTCAAGATTTTGCTTGAAGATTTAGGGCTTTTGCCGTTCTGACGAATTTCAAATTGAAAGTTGACGGCGAGCCGCCGTTACCAATTCGAGAAGATAGTATAATATAGAAATCGCATCAGATGCCCGAAAAAGCTCTGATGCGATTTTTTATATAAAAGTCGTTGCTGTTTCGTAGGGCGGGTAATATCCGCCACTACAGACAATACAGGGTTTTTATAATTTCAATTTTTTAAAGTTGTCATTCAGAATTGTGCAGGAGTTATCTAACTTTTGCAATTCCTGTTCGGTTAATTTAAGTTCCAAAATGCGTTTTGCACCGTTTGCGCTTACTATGCACGGGTTGCCGATGAACACATCTTTCTTGCCCCCGTATTCGCCACGCAGACGAACCGATACTGTCAGAACGCTGTTTTCATCTTGAAGAATTGCACGGACGATACGAACGATTGACATACCGATGCCGTAGTAGGTTGCTCCCTTTGCCTCAATGATTTTGTGGGCGGCACAACGCACATCATCGCTTATCTGCTCAAGCTCCTCCATATAGTACGATTTTGGGTTATCACGCATGACATCCTTTAGCGGTTTGGCGGCAAGGAGTGCTTGACTCCACGGAACAAATTCGCTGTCTCCGTGTTCGCCGATTACATATGCGTGAATGTTGCGTGGATCAACCTCAAAATATTCGCCGAGAAGATATCTGAGCCGTGCCGTGTCAAGTGTAGTTCCCGTGCCGATGATTTTTGACGCATTGAATCCAGAAAGTTCATAGGTCACCCGTGTCATAATGTCAACGGGATTTGTCGCAACGAGGAAAATTCCCTCAAAACCGCTTTGCACAACCTTTGGCACAATTGAAGAAAATACAACTGCGTTTTTCTGCAAAAGCTGAAGCCTGCTTTCGGTGGGCTTTTGATTTGCACCTGCGCAGATTACAACAATGTCGGCGTCGGCACATTCACCGTAACCTCCGCAACGGATTTTCATGCTTGAATGCGAAAATGCAAGCCCGTGGTTCAAATCCATTGCCTCACCCTCGGCACGCTTTTCGTTGAGGTCAATCATAATGAGCTCATCACACACATTTTGATTGAGTGCCGCATAGGCAAAGCTCATTCCGACCATTCCCGTTCCCACAAGTACAACCTTTCTTTTGTTTCCCGACATATGACCGTCCCTTTCATTTGTATTCTTTTTTTAGGGTTTTCATATGTGCAAAAATTATTCTTTGGTTTAAAAAATTGATTGAATTGTGCTTTTTGGGGGGTTGTGAAAAAAATAACGGCAGAATCGGCTGTTTGTTTGGTGAAATGGCAAAGATTATATGTAAAAATCATCAAAATTCACTTGAAACGCAGATATAATTGTGCTAAAATTAATTCGACAAGGTGTTCGGAATACATTAGGCATATTCCGATTTTTATTTTATAGGAAAATATCAATTGCGAGATTCTTGTTTTTGAAAACTGTCAAATTTTGCCGAGTTGTGCTTTAGCATAAAATCCTTGCAAGGCTACGCTCGGGCATTAAAAGTTTTTGAAAAGCAAGACTGTCTGCACGAATAGGGTGCGAGGCACTCGCTTTTCAGAATGTACAGGTGCTTGCAGAGTTACGTTCGGGCATTAAAAGTTTTTGAAAAGTAAGACTGTCTGCACGAATAGGGTGCGAGGCACTCGCAGAAAGGAAAAGAGGTAAAAGAGAATGTACAAGATAGTTAAGAAAAAATCTCTGAATCCAACCGTTACACTTATGGAAATTGACGCTCCGCTTATTGCCAAAAAGGCAGAGCCCGGACAGTTCATCATTCTCCGTGTTGACGAGAACGGTGAGCGTATTCCGCTTACGGTTGCAGGCTATGACAGAGAGGCCGGCACAGTTCGTATTATCTTCCAGATTGTCGGTGCAACAACAGAAAAGCTCAATCACCTTAACGAAGGCGATTATATTCACGATTTTGTAGGCCCTCTCGGTGTTCCCACACATACAGACGGTCTTAAAAAGGTTTGCGTTGTAGGCGGCGGCGTTGGCTGTGCAATTGCACTTCCGGTTGCCGAAAAGCTCCACGAAATCGGCTGTGAGGTTCACTCAATTGTCGGCTTCAGAAACAAGGATCTTGTTATTCTTGAAGATGAATTCAAGGCTTGCTCAGACAAGTTCATTCTTATGACAGATGACGGTTCATACGGTCAAAAGGGCGTTGTTACAGCTCCTCTCGAAGAGATGATTAAGGCAGGCGAGGACTATGACCTCGTTATTACAATCGGTCCGCTTATCATGATGAAGTTTGTTGTTAAAACAACAAAGCCTTACAATATTCCCACAACAGTTTCCATGAACCCGATTATGATTGACGGCACAGGTATGTGCGGCGGCTGTCGTCTTACAGTTGACGGACAGACAAAGTTTGCCTGTGTTGACGGCCCCGACTTTGACGGCTTTAAGGTTGATTTTGACGAGGCTATGAAGCGTGGCGCAATGTACAAGCCGTTTGAGCGTCATGCACACGAAGAAACATGTAATCTGTTCAAGAAGGAGGTTGAGTAATCATGCCAAATATGTCACCAAAAAAGGCTCCTATGCCATCACAGGATCCTAATGTAAGAAATAAAAACTTTCTTGAGGTAGCAACAGGCTACACGGAAGAAGTTGCAATTGAGGAGGCTCAGCGTTGCCTTAACTGTAAGCACAGACCTTGCGTAAACGGTTGTCCCGTACATATCGCAATCCCCGATTTTATCAAAGAGGTTGCTCAGGGCAACTTTGCAGGCGCTTATGATGTAATTTCGCAGTCAAGCTCACTTCCTGCTGTTTGCGGTCGTGTTTGTCCGCAGGAGTCACAGTGTGAGTCAAAGTGCGTAAGAGGCATCAAGACTGAGCCTGTCGGAATCGGCAGACTTGAGAGATTTGTTGCCGACTGGCACAACGCTCAGACAGATGTTAAGGTAAATAAGCCTGAGTCAAACGGTCACAAGGTTGCTATCGTCGGTTCAGGTCCTGCAGGCCTTACCTGTGCAGGCGACCTTGCAAAGAAGGGTTACGATGTAACAGTATTTGAGGCTCTTCACCTTGCAGGCGGTGTTCTCGTTTACGGTATCCCTGAGTTCAGACTTCCAAAGTCAATCGTTCAGAAGGAAGTTGACACACTTAAAGAGCTCGGTGTTAAGGTTGAAACAAATATGGTTATTGGCAGAGTTCTCTCAATTGACGAGCTTATGGACGATTACGGCTTTGAGTCAGTATTTATCGGTTCGGGCGCAGGTCTTCCGAGATTTATGAATATCCCCGGTGAGAACCTTTGCGGTGTTTACTCGGCAAATGAGTTCCTCACAAGAACAAACCTTATGAAGGCTTATAAGGATGACAGCACAACTCCGATTATGCACGCAAAGAAGGTTGCAGTTGTCGGCGGCGGTAATGTTGCAATGGATGCCGCTCGTTGTGCAAAGCGTCTTGGCGCAGAAGAGGTTTATATTGTTTACAGAAGAAGCGAAGAAGAGCTTCCTGCCCGTAAGGAAGAAGTTGAGCATGCCAAGGAAGAGGGAATTATCTTCAAGCTCCTCAATAACCCTGTTGAAATTCTCGGCAACGAAGATGAGTTCGTAACGGGTATGAAGTGCATTAAAATGGAACTCGGCGAGCCTGACGCAAGCGGCAGAAGAAGACCTGTTGAAATCCCCGGCAGTGAGTTCGTTCTTGATGTTGACGCTGTTGTTATTTCAATCGGTACATCACCTAACCCGCTTATCAAGGCTACAACAAAGGGACTTGACACTCAGAAGTGGGGCGGTATCATCGCTGACGAAAACGGTCTTACATCCCGTGAGGGCGTATATGCAGGCGGTGACGCTGTAACAGGCGCTGCAACGGTTATCCTCGCAATGGGTGCAGGCAAAACAGCCGCAGCCGCTATTGACGAATACATCCGGAACAAAAATAAGTAATTTTTGTTCTGAATTGAAAATGGAAAATTAAAAATGTAAAATTAAGGTCGGCGGTGTGCCACCGCTGTCTATTCGAGAAGATAGTTAGATAAAGAGATTGCATCAGATGCCCGAGAAAGGCTCTGATGCAATTTTTGTTATATAAAATGATATGTTGAGAAACAATGTATTGTGTTAGCTCGCACCGATTTTACAATCGTTGCGATTGGCGAACGAGGTTCGCCACTACAAATGAATACATAACATTATAATTTGTGCATGCGGTCATAATTTAATGCTCGACAAAATATGTTGCGGTCGTTATTTTTGGGTACAGAACCTCGGCTCTTCTGTTTTGCACAATAAATTAAATTTGTATATAGCTGGATTCTTTCTATTTTGGTATTGATTTTAGTATAAAATAGGTGTATTATGACTTTGATATGCGGACGGGTGAATTTTTTCAGTGGTCCGCACCTTGTTTTTAAATATTGGTTAAGAGGAAAATTTATGAGGATTATAATTGTTGGATGCGGAAAGGTTGGCTCTTCGATAGCGTCGGAGCTTAATTTGGAGGGACATGAAATATCCGTAGTCGATATTAACCACGGTGCAGTCGATAAACTTGCAAATTCGCTTGATGTTCTCGGCATAGAGGGAAACGGTGCAACATATGATGTGCTTATTGAGGCAGGCGCAGAGTATGCCGATTTGCTTATTGCCGCAACTGCAAGGGATGAAATCAATCTGTATTCGTGTCTTATGGCTAAGGCGGCAGGCGTTACCCACACAATTGCAAGAGTGCGTAATCCCGAATACACAAACGACCTTTACAGAATCAAAGAGCATCTCGGTCTTTCTATGGCAATCAATCCCGAACAGACCGCTGCTAATGAAATCAGTCGTCTGTTAAGATTTTCGGGTGCGCTTGAAATTGATTCGTTCTCAAAGGGCGTTGTTGAGCTTATCAAGGTAACTGTACCGCAGAATTCGTCAATTGTCGGAACTGCTTTGAGCAGAGTTGACAACCTCAGAGGTAAGGTGAGAATCTGTACGGTTGAGAGAGGGGATGAGATGTTCATTCCTAACGGTGATTTTGTTATTAACGGCGGTGACAGGATTTCTGTTGTTGCAAAGCCCGAAATTGCCGCAAAATTCTTTAAGCGTATCAGTATTGCAATCGGCAGAAGTAAGGATGTTATCCTTCTCGGCGGCGGCAAGGTTTCGTTCTACCTTGCAAAGACGCTTATTAAATCCGGTGCGAATGTCAAAATTATCGAGAAAAATCCCGAACGCTGCAACTTTCTTTCGGAGGCTATACCTGGGGCTGTTATAATTCAGGGCGATTGCATGGATCAGTCGCTGTTGCTTTCGGAGGGTGTTGAACACGCTGACGGCATTGCCGCTCTTATGGATTATGACGAAGAAAATATTATCATAACGATGTACCTAAAGGGCATTACAAAGGCAAAATTGATTACTAAGGTAAATAATGCGTCATTTGATCCGCTTTTGCATGATCAGAATTTTGAATGTATTATTCATCCAAAGAGCCTTACAGGCGAATATATTGCAAGATATATCAGAGCAATGCAGAATACGGGCGACAGCAATGTTGAATCGCTTTACCGCCTTAACGACGACAAGGTTGAGGCTCTTGAATTCAAGGTTAATGCGGAATCAAGGGTTACGAATGTTCCGATTATGAGCCTTAATCTGAAGGCTAATCTTCAGATTATCTGCATTAACAGAGGCGGAAAAATTATTCTTCCGCAAGGTACGGATGTGATTAAACCTGAGGACACGGTAATTGTGCTTACCATGCAAAAAGGTCTTAGCAAGCTTGAAGATATTGTAAAGCGTTGAGGGGAGCATAATGAATAAACGATTAATTGTGTATATCCTCGGCTGGGTTCTTATTGTCGAGGGTGCGGCTATGCAGATTGCAACCGTTACTTCATTTATATACGGCGAACACGAGGGACTTTATTTTCTTGGAGTAGGTGCTTTGTCGGCACTTTTGGGCTTGCTTGCAGTAAAAGTAAAAAAGCCGAAAAATCCCGTGCTTTATCAGAAGGCAGGCTTTGCGGCTACTGCGTTAAGCTGGATTCTTATGTCTTTTGTAGGATGTTTTCCGTTCTGGCTGAGCGGTGAGATTCCGAGTTTTATTGACGCTTTTTACGAAACCGTGTCGGGCTTTACGACAACAGGTTCAACTATACTTACCGATGTTGAGGCATTGAGCCACGGAATGCTTATGTGGCGAAGCTTTCTCCATTGGTTGGGCGGTATGGGCGTAATCGTGTTCTTGCTTGCGATTATCCCGAAGCTCGGCGGTCAGCAGAATATTTTCCTTATGAAAGCCGAGAGCCCCGGTCCGATTGTGGGCAAGGCTGTTCCGAAAATGAGAAATTATGCAATGATGCTCTACGGAATTTATTTCGGCTTGACTGCACTTGAATTTATATTTTTAATTATAGGCAAAATGCCTGTTTTTGACGCACTTAACATAAGCTTTGCAACGGCAGGTACGGGCGGTTTCGGTGTTACCAACGCAGGTATTGCGTCATACAGCAACTATCTGCAAACGGTTATTGCGATTTTTATGATGCTGTTCGGAATTAACTTTTCCGTGTATATCCTCATTCTTGCGAAGAAGTTTAAGCAGGCTTTCCGCATTCAGGAGCTGTGGGTTTATTTCGGAATTATCGTGCTGTCAACAGCCTTGATTGCGTTTAACATCAGGTCACTTTATCCGAGTGCATATGATGCGGTTCACCAGAGCTTTTTCTATGTTTCGTCAATTATCACGACAACAGGTTTTGGTTTGACGGATGTCAATAACTGGCCTGAATTTTCAAAAACCGTGATTATGATTATCACATTTATCGGTGCAATGGCAGGCAGTACAGGCGGCGGTTTTAAGGTTTCAAGAGTTATTTTGCTATTTAAGGAAACACGAAAGGAGTTTTCACTCCTCGTTCATCCGAGAAATGTTAAGACCGTTAAAATGGACGGCAAGGCGATTGACCACAACGTTATGAGGTCAACTTCAATTTTCCTTGTGCTGTACATTGGAATCTTTGCGTTAAGCTGGCTTGTGCTTTCGCTTGATCAGACGGATTTTGTGACGAATTTCACGGCTGTTGCCGCAAATATCAACAACACAGGTCCGGGTCTTGGAATGGTTGGCCCTGTCGGCAACTATTCGGAATTCAGTATTTTGTCAAAAATTATTTTGATTTTCGATATGTTAGCAGGCAGACTCGAATTGTTCCCGTTGATGTTGCTGTTCGCCCCGTCAGCGTGGAAAAAGTCGTAAGTAAATTGAAAAGATTATAATAAAGATCGGGAAGACAGTTTGCAAAATGCAAAACAATGTCTTCCCGACTGTTTTTTATATGTGGAATTGTGCGAATAATTACAATACTACGCTCGGGCATAATATGTTTTTTGATATTTACGAACTGTCTTCACGAACTGGGAAAGACGGCTCGTCGTTAATTTAAAAGCACATCGGCAATTGCGTTGCCTAACAGACTGCCCGAGTAGGTTGCCTCGTCAATGGAATTTGATTCTGTGCCGACTTCTATTAACAGCGAACCGTTGCATACATATTCATTGTATGCAAAGTAGTCAAAATTCAGCGGTCTGGTCATATCGGGGTAGAGGGATTCGGCTTTGTCCTGGATTTTCAGGGCAAAGTTTAAATTTTCCTCCCAGCAGTCAAAACCCCGTTCACCGTCTGTGTCACATCCCGCAAGAATCATAATCTGCGCACCCTTTTTGCCGTTGTATGTAAACACGGGCTTAACCTTGTTTTCGTCCGTTCCGATTGCATCACGGTGCAGGTCGATAACAACCTTGATATCGGGATATTTTTCAAGATTTTTATACACTGTGTCAACACTTCGGTCATACGAACCGTTGTAGGATTCATCGTGAATTGTCGTGTCATGAACCGTTTTTATTCCACGCTTGTTGAGCTGTTCGGTGAGTGCATCTCCGACTGCCACAACATTGAAATCGTTGTTGTTTGTGCGTGAATAAAAGCTGTCATAGAAAAAGTCAACATCTTCGTCAAGATATGCCTCGCTTGTGTGGGTGTGGTAGATAAGAACCTGCGGTGAGTTTATGCCCTTGTCAATTGAAAACGGCAGTTTTGCCGAAAGAAGTCCGTCAAAGTCAAGCGACAGTCCCGTTTTGTTTTTGACAAAGCAGTTGTCAACCTGAGTTCCCGTGTCGCCTATGGTGCGTTCCTCAACTGTGTATTTGTTCTCGCCGTCATGGTTGCCGTAGGAATCGTAATAGGTGCTTTTGTCACGCTTGTGATTTTTTGGGACTGTGGGTTCTGTGTCGGCTGATTCTGTGGGCTTTTGGTCGGAAGCTGTGGGCTTTTCCGCCTTTGAATTTTCAAGCTTGTATTCTCCGTTTGTGAGAGTAAAAGCGGCAGCGGCAAGTGCCGCAGGATTCTGTGATTCAAAGCAGAGAGGCAGTCTGTATATAACGCTTAAAACAGCCGTTGTCAACAGTACAACGGCTGTGCTTGTTTTTAAGGCTTTTTTCAGTTTCTTTTTTGATGTTCCTTCACTTTTCACAAAATCACCTGCAATCCGTACATATGTTGGCTATCGGTTTCTGCAATAAATATATGCTATGCCGTAGGTGAATATGTGTAAATATGCGTGGATTTACATCAACGAGATGAGGTCGGGCAAATCAAATTCATTTTGCAGCGCTCCGTTGAGTGCAAAGGCTATGAGCCTTGAGGCTCTTTCCGTGAGCAGGTCAATTTCTCTTGGAATGACTACAAGCTGTCTGCCTTGCGGCATAAGCATTTTCTGCGTTTTTCGGTTGCAGTCATTGCCGAGAATGTCAACAGCAAGCGTTTGTGCGTCAACAACAGTCGGCACTCCGATTGCAATAACAGGAACTCCGATTGTTTCCTTTGTGATTTTGGTTCGGTGATTGCCCACCCCCGCACCGGGTGAGATTCCCGTGTCGCTTATCTGAAGTGTACAGCCGAGCCTTTCGGTTCTGCGTGAGGCGAGTGCGTCAATTGCAACAACGGCTGTCGGTCTTATCCGCCGTACAATGCTGAGAATGTATTCGCCTGTTTCAATGCCCGTCTGTCCCGTGACTCCCGTCTGCATTACGGCAACGGGGCGAAGTCGGTCAAGTCCTGTTGAACGGGCAATTTCTCCGCCTATGTGACGGGTGGCAAGCACTCGTCGGCTTGTTTTCGGTCCGAGTGAGTCGGGAGTGATTTCCATGTTGCCGAGTCCTGCAACGAGCACAAGTCCGTTTACGGGCAACAGCCGTTTGATTTCATTGCCGATGGTTTCAAGCCGTTTGTCGGTTTCGGTAAAATTGTCGGTGAGTGACGGCAACTCAATTGTAATGTATGTGCCGATTTCCTTGCCGAGTGCCTGTCTTGCCTTTTGGTTCTTTACAATCAGCCGTGAAATTTCAAGACCGTTTTCACTGTATTTTTTGAATTCAATACCGCCTGTGTTTTCTCCTGCAATTTCTCTTGCCTCAATTGCAAGGTCGGTTCTGAACTGCAAAATAATCCCCCGTTTCGCAAAATTGTTTGTATATTGTTATTATTGTGCAATTTTATATTATGTATTCTATTTACAAGACTATTTTGTTTTGTTATAATCTTAACGCAGGTATCTACTGCCTAAAAGGCAGTAGATACTCCCGAAATTCAGTTGACACTGAATTTCTAAGGAGCTGACGCTCCTCTGCGTAGATTGCAATCTATCACAAATTCCGCTCCTTGCAAGCAAAGCGGAATTTGTTCAGATTTAAATCCTTTATCATAAAGAAAAAGAGATAGATTATAATTCTAAAACAAACACACATCTTTACATTATATGCAGGTGATTTTATGAACAAAAAATTTGTTGAAAAATTTACCGCAGTGGTTTCTGCGGTGTGTATGATTTCGGTCGGCATTGCAAGCGTAAATGCGGCTGAAATTGATGACGGTTTTGAGTCGGTCACAAAGAATGCACAATCTTCGGATTCGTCTTTTCCGTCTGCATATTCCGCAATCGGCTATTCGCTTGTTGACGAAAACGGACTTCCGAGTAATTTCAGCTCAAAAAATCTCGGCTTTGTAACACCTATCAAGGCTCAGCAGTATAACGATTGCTGGGCGGTTGCAGGCACAGAAGACTTTGAAACAAAGCTCTTGAAGCTTGGCTATCCCGTTACCGAGATGTCACATGACCACGCAAACGCAAGTTCCACAACCCAGACAAACGGCAAGGGCTGGCAGAGAAAATACCGTGACGGCGGATTTACAAATATTTATCCCGGCTATCTCACCTCATGGCAGGGCGGTGCAGAGATTGCCGATGTCGGTAAGATCGATTTTTCAAAAAATATTCACGGCGATGATATGACAGCCGACAAGACTAAATACGGCACAACAAAACTGCGTTATCTTGACGGTGCTGATTCAAACGAAATCAAGCAGGCAATTATCGACAACGGCTCGGTGACAGCGTCATATGCCACATCAAACAAGTGCTTTAACAATGCAGGCACAACCTACTTTATGCCGCAGTCATATGACGGCGACTATGTCGGCCACACAATCAGCATTGTGGGTTGGAACGATAATCTCAGCAGGTACAGATTCTCTAACGGAACAGGTGTGTTGCCACAGAACAACGGAGCATGGCTTGTGCGCAACAGCTGGGGCGACAACAACACAATGGGAGGTTATTTCTGGCTTTCATATGAGGATAAGTACATTTTCGGCGAAAAGTATTCCCCGAATTTCACAATTGACGAGGTGACGGAGATTACCGACGATATGACATTGTTGCAGGATGAACGCTACGGTGCTACATACAGCTTTAATTATGTTGACAGCAACGACATTACATTCATCAATTGCTTTGATTTTGGCGAAAACAGCCGTACACTTGATAAGGTGCTTTTTGAAACAAAGAGCAACGGTGCGGATTATGAGATTTACTACATTCCCGTAAGAGACGGTGTTCCCTCAAATGATGAGAGCGAATGGAAGTCTGTTGCATCGGGCAAGGTTGCATACAGCGGTTATCAGTCTGTTGATGCAAACGGATTTGTTGCACCGCTCGGAAGAGGTGCAGTCGGTGTGAGAATCAAAACAAATTCAGAGAAATTAAGTCAGCTTGGTGTAGGCGAATGGCTTACAAGTGCAACGAAAATGACTTTTCTCAATGATTCATCTTACGGTAACAGCTACATTAAATATGACGGTACAACATGTGAACTGCTCGACTGGTACAAAACCGAGAGAGATGATACGCTCGGCGGTACATTTGTTATCAAAGCTGTTGCACTCAAAAATGATAAGATTTTGAACGGCGATGTTGACCTTGACGGAGATATTGCCGTTAAGGACGCAACCCTTGTTCAGAAGTATATAGTAAAGCTTGAACAGCTTGACAACACACAGCTTTGCAATGCCGATTGTGACGGTGACGGAGATATCACGGTTGCCGATGCCACGAAAATTCAGAAAATAGTTGTGGGAATTAATTAAAATTGAAAATGAACGGCGAGCCACCGTTCTCGGTGCGTGAATACAGTCGTTTCAAGGCGAGAGCGTAGATGCCCGAGCGGAAGTTTTTTTAAATTGAAAGTTGAAAATGGAAAATTGAAAATTGCGGTCGGGCAGACAGTTTGCAAAATGCAAATCATTGTCGCCCGACTGTTATTGTATATATAGAAGTTGCGTTTAAATGTATGGGCGGATGCTACGGTGTTGCAATTATTTTGTTGTATCCAGAAAATTCGTATAAAAGAAAACGGAGTGCGTAATGCACTCCGTTTTCTTATGCCCACAAAATAATAAAAAAAGAAGGAAATAGCCTGTTTAATAAAGTAACAGTTTAACATGCAGGATTTCAAGTCATTTCCTGCAAACCGTTACCCTATGCGAGTATTCTAACACTAACAGTAATAAAAGTCAAGACTGTTATACTATTTTTTATTATTGATAGTAATAATATCGTTTAACTTTACACATTGAATAAATCATATGTCTGAAATTTATGCAGATTATCAAAAGAAACCTGCCTGTCTGAAGAAGAAAATCCACAAAAACATCGTGAAACACGCTAAAACCGAAGTGAACACAACCGCCGCACCTGCAAGTTTGAAGTCGCTGTCCATTTGCTGAGCCATTGTGAATGACGAAACCGCACACGGCGATGCAAAAAGTCCGATAAGCGACACAAAGTCAACTCCTCTGATTCCTATAAGCGCCGCCGTACCCAGACAAAGTGCAGGCACAACAACAAGTCTTGCGATTATGCAGATTATGAGGTTGCGTGAACAGCCTTTTATGCTGTCAAATGTGACAGACGCACCGAGTACAATCAGCGCAAGCGGAGTTGCAACCGCCGCAATATCCGAAACCGTTTTGTCAATTGTTTCCGGAAGGCTTATATTGAACGCAACAGACAAAAGTCCGAGTACAGAGCCGATAATCAGAGGATTTTTGGCAATGCCTTTTAAAATTTTCAGCACATTTATCTTTTGCCCTCTGAAAATTTCAAGCGTGATGACGGCAAGCATATTGTAAATCGGAACAACAACAGCAACAAGCACGGCTGTCATGCCAAGCTTATCCTTGCCGAAAATATTCGCCGCAATCGGAAGTCCCATAAGTACAAAATTACTGCGGTAAATCGCCTGAATCATCGCACCACGGCTGTAATTTGACTTTTCAACAAGGAGTGTAAACCCGATTGACAAAAAGTAAATCGTGAACACGCCAATAACCGCAAAGGCAAGCAGCTTCGGGCTGAAAACGCTTGAAAAATCTGAGCCGTAGATGTTATTGAACATCAGAAACGGAAAAAATACATTGAAAACAATTTTGTTAAGCTGAGGCAGAAAGCTGTCCTGCAAAATTTTTAATTTTCTCACAAGAAAACCGATGAAAAGCATTATGAACATCGGCAGAACCGCATTAAGCGCAACAAAAAAGCTCTCCATAAAATCACCTCTTTTCAGCATACCACATTGCAAAAATTTTTTCAACAAAGCATATACCCGAAAATGTACATTTGTTCAAGTTGAAATATGTCGATTTGTGTGTTAAAATATTTTGTGAACGATTTTAAATGAAACAACGAGGTGTGTCCATGAAAAAATGTGAATTCTGCGGAAAACAGATATCGTATTTTGACCAGTATTGTGATGATGAGTGTCATATTAAAGCAAATAAATTTTACGAAAAGGGTGAGCGTTTCGGCAAGCTGTTTGCGGTAATCAATATGATTTGTGTGTTCGGAATTCCAATCGGACTTTTTATGCTCTCGTTTGCAAGAGAGGTCGGTCTTACCGTCGCACTTGCAAGCTGTGTAATTCTCGGAATTATGCTCATTATTCTTCCGTTTCCCACTGAAAATATGATTTCAAAATTCAAAATTCAGAAAGCCGTAAAAATCACAAGAATGATCGGCGGTGCGGTAATTTTCCTCGGAGTGCTGATTTTGCTCCTTGCATTGTTAATTAAATTCTGATTTAAATTGAATAAAACGAAAAATTGCGTCAATACTATTTTCAGCAAATACAAAGGAGGACTTTGAATGCTCGATAAAATAGCGTTGACGCTTCTTATTATCGGCGGACTCAACTGGGGAAGTGTCGGCATTTTTCAGTTTGATCTTGTTGCGTGGATTTGCGGCGGACAGACAGGAATCATAAGCCGTATTGTTTATATCCTTGTCGGACTTTCCGCAATCTGGTGCATTACACTTTTATTCAGGGACACAAGCGACACCGTGACGGACGGAACAGTTGCGGATTCGTAGTTTTTGCAGTAGTGGTAGCCTTGCGGGCGGATGATATCCGCCCATACATTTAAACGCAACTTCTATATATACAAAAACAGTCGGGCAACAATGATTTGCATTTTGCAAACTGTCTGCCCGACCGCAATTTTCAATTTTCCATTTTCAACTTTCAATTTCAAAAAACTTTCGCTCGGGCATAATATGTTTTTTACATTGCAAACTGTCTACACGAAAGGGGAACGGCGGCTCGCCGTAAAATAACCATAAACAAAAAACAGGCTGTCATATGACAACCTGTTTTCTTATGTAATATTTACTGCGTGGCAGATTTATTTCAATTAAAGTGCCTCAACAATGGCTCTTGTATCTCTTGCAATAACCATTTCTTCGTCGGTTGCAATGAGTTCAACTCTGATTGCCGAATCAGGAGTTGAGAGTGTGCCTGTAACACCGCATGTAGCCTGCTTGTTGAATTCCTTATCCATCTTAACGCCAAGGCATTCAAGATAGTCGCAAACCTTTTCACGGAGCATAGGCTGGTTTTCACCGATACCTGCCGTGAATACGATGCCGTCACAACCGCCGAGCGCTACATAATAGCTGCCGATGTACTTTGCAATCTGGTAGTAAAGCATTTCGTGGGCAAGGTGAGCTCTCATATTGCCGTCTGCTTCGGCTGCACAAACATCACGGTCGTCAGACGAAACGCCCGAAATGCCCAAAAGTCCCGATTCCTTGTTGAGAATCTTTGACATTTCCTCGGGAGTGAGATGCTCTTTTTCAGCGATAAATGTGATAACAGACGGATCAAGTGAGCCTGAACGGGTACCCATCATAAAACCGCCGAGAGGAGTAAGTCCCATTGTAGTGTCGATAACCTTACCGCCCTTTACGGCTGTGATTGAAGAACCGTTGCCGATGTGACAGGTAATAAGCTTGAGCTCTTCCTTTTTTCTGCCCATAAGGTCAGCCATTTTTTCGGAAACATAACGGTGAGATGTGCCGTGAAAGCCGTACTTTCTTACACCGAACTTTTCATAATATTTGTAAGGTATTGCATACATAAATGCTTTTTCGGGCATTGTCTGGTGAAAAGCAGTATCAAAAACCGCAACCTGCGGAACTTTCGGACCGAAAACCCTTGTACATGCCTCAATGCCCTGAAGATGTGCAGGGTTGTGAAGAGGTGCAAGAGGAGCAAGCTCTCTGATTTTGTTGATTACCGAGTTATTTACAAGCACCGACTTGTCAAAGTACGCACCGCCCTGCACAACTCTGTGACCTACGGCGGAAACCTCGGACAAATCGCTGATTGCACCGTATTCGGGATCTATGAGTGCATTTTTAACAGCCTCAAAAGCCTGAGTGTGATTAAGCATCTGTGTTTTGCGGTTGATTTTTTTGCCGTCGGGTGTTTTAAAACCAATGAAAGCACCGTTCTGACCGATTCTTTCACAGTTACCCTTTGCGAGAACTGCCTCGTTGTCAGTATCAATAAGCTGGTACTTGAGCGAGGAACTGCCTGCGTTGATTACGAGAATTTTCATTACAATCGTCCCCTTTGGTAGTTGTTTTCAGTTTAAAATATAAGAAATATATTTGCCTGTCGTCATATTTTATACTATAATGTAAATCAGAAAAAGACTTTTTAAAATTGACAGGTCACACATACATATGATACTCCAAATTATGTATGTTTTCAAGTGTTTTTTACAATATGTGTGCGAAATAAAGGCTTCGGAGGAATAGTTATGGCAACAGCTGTCATCTGCGAATTCAATCCGTTTCACAACGGTCATAAATATTTGCTCGAAAGTGCAAAAAATGTGCTTAAAGAGCCGGTCATAGCAATTATGAGCGGCAGCTTTACCCAGCGTGGTGAGGTTGCCGTGTGCGACAAATTTGTCCGTGCAAAATCTGCCCTTGAAAGCGGTGCGGATTTGGTGCTTGAATTGCCCGTTGTGTTCTCACTTTCGGGGGCTGAGGACTTTGCAAAGGCAGGTGTTGCGATTGCATCGGCTTTTGACTGCACAAATTACCTTGCTTTCGGCAGTGAAAGCGGTGACTGCGAATTGCTCAAAAAATCCGCAAACGCTGTTTGTGATGAAAGGGTACAGGCTCTTGTGCGTGACGGAATGAAAAACGGCGGATACTACCCCCGTGAACTTGAAAATGCCGTCAAAACGGTTTTCGGTGATGAGATTTCGTCCGTACTCTGCGAACCGAACAATATTCTTGGCATTGAGTACATAAAGGCATTGAACGGTACGGGTGTTGAGCCGTTCTCGGTTGCAAGAACAGGTGTTGCACACGACAGCCGAATTGCGGGCGAGGGCTTTGCGTCTGCGTCACACATAAGAGAAATGTTGCGTAACGGTGAAAATGCGAAGAAGTACGCTCCGTACATTCCCGATGAAATCACATTCCCCGAAAATCTTGACAGACCGTTACTGTACCGCCTGCGTACTATGACAAGAGAGGACATTGCAAAACTGCCCGATGTGGGTGAGGGGCTTGAAAACAGAATTGCCGATGCTGCAGTGCGTTGCAGTACCTCATCAGAAATTGCCGACCTTGTAAAGACAAAGCGCTACACTCATGCACGCATACGGAGAATACTCGCCTGTGCATTGCTCGGAATTGAAAAAGCTCATACGCAAATCCCGATTGAGTATGTCCGTGTTTTAGGTTTTACAAACGAGGGTGCGGAATTGCTCAAAGACTGCCGACTGAATATTGTCACCTCAGCAAGCAATGGTATCAGAACAGGCGGCAACACAAAGGCATTGCTTGAAAAGGACATTTTAGCCTACGATATTTCGGCACTTGCGTATGATATTCCAAAAAGGAGCGGCCTTGATTTTACAACGCCTATTGTGAAAATATGACATTGGTCGATTGATTCGTCAATGATATGCCGAAAACGGCAGTTTCTGAGGATTTTTCTTACATTTTTTACCGCAAAAAACAGCGGATTTTACGGGATTTTTATCTTTTTTGTGAGAAGTGCAACAATAAGTGTGTAATCTTTTTGTAATTATTATTGAACCCGATAAAAGTAGAAAAATGGTCAAAAAAACATTGACAAATATTTAACAAAGATGATAAAATAGAATCAATCGAGAATTAGCTAAATTCTGAAACAACAATTGAAAGGATCCAGAAAAATGAAAAGAATTCTTTGCTTTCTGATGGCGTGCACAATGTGCGCATCAGCAGCGGTCGGACTCTCAGGATGCGGTTGTGACGACAACACATCATCAAAAAGCAGTAAGCCCGGCTACAAGGTTGAGCCGACAGAGCCTGACCTTACAAACGGAGATTTCGGATTTTTCATTATCAATCAGGAAGAACTTATGATTACAAAGTACACAGGTTCTGACACGGTTATTGAAATTCCCGAAAGCTACAAGAACTACAAAGTTACCGTAATCGGTGCAAGCGTGTTCAATGACTCCAAAATTACGGAAGTAACAATTCCGTCAAGTATCAAGCAGATTGAAGATTATGCCTTTTCAAGCTGTCACAGCCTCACAAAGGTAAATCTTTCCGAAGGTCTTGAAATCCTTAACAACAGCGTGTTCTTTAACTGCTCTGAGTTAAGAGAAATCAAGCTTCCGAGTACACTCAAAGAAATCGGACCGAGAGCTTTTTCGGGTGCGGCACTTAACAATGTTGTCCTTCCCGACAGCGGTAAACTTACAAAGATTGATGAATATGCTTTTTATCAGTCACGTGAGCTTACAGACATTACAATTCCGGCTTGTATTACAAGTATTCCCGACAATGTATTCGCTGAATGCAGTAAGGAAGTTACAATCCACGGAGCAAGCGGTTCATATGCCCAGAACTATGCTAAGAAAAACAACCTTAAATTCAAGGCTGACTTAGGCAGTTCTTCAACAAAAGCAACAAAGGCAAGCGGTAAGGCTGCCGAGAAAGCCGAGTAATTGAGGCAAATTAATTTGATATCATTTTCAGCTTTGCTGAATCTAATATAATTATGCAAGATAAGAGGTAGATTAAATGAGTACAAAAGAGTATCCTATCGTAGATAACGCAGAAAGCTTTGAAGCTGCCCTTGCAAGAGTAAGAGAAGCTCAGAAAATTTTTGCTACCTACACACAGGAGCAGGTTGACAAGATTTTTCTTGCTGCCGCTACTGCTGCTAACCAGATGAGAATTCCGCTTGCTAAGATGGCTGTTGAAGAAACAGGCATGGGCGTTGCAGAAGATAAGGTTATCAAGAACCACTTCGCATCTGAGTATATTTACAATGCTTACAGAAATGTTAAGACTTGCGGCGTTCTTGAGGAAGACAAGGCTTACGGCATTAAGAAGATTGCTGAGCCAATCGGTGTAATCGCTGCCGTTATTCCTACAACAAACCCAACTTCAACCGCTATCTTCAAGACACTCGTTTGTCTTAAGACAAGAAACGGTATCATCATCAGCCCGCATCCCCGTGCTAAGAAGAGCACAATTGAGGCTGCCAAGGTTGTTCTTGAAGCTGCTGTTAAGGCAGGCGCTCCGGAGGGTATCATCAGCTGGATTGATATTCCTTCACTCGAACTCACAAACACACTTATGCAGGAAGCTGACTGCATCCTCGCAACAGGTGGCCCCGGCATGGTTAAGGCTGCTTATTCATCAGGTAAGCCTGCACTCGGTGTTGGCGCCGGTAACACACCTGCTATCATTGATGAAACAGCTGACATTTTACTCGCAGTTAACTCAATTATCCACTCAAAGACATTTGATAACGGTATGATCTGTGCTTCAGAGCAGTCTGTTATCGTTGAAAAGAAGATTTACAGCAAAGTTAAGAAGGAATTCAAGGCTCGTGGCTGCTACTTCCTTAACGAGGAAGAGACAGAGAAGGTTAGAAAGACTATCATCATCAACGGCGCTCTTAACGCTAAGATTGTTGGTCAGAAGCCTGTTACAATCGCAGCTCTTGCAGGTGTAACAATTCCTGAGGAAACAAAGGTTCTTATCGGTGAGGTAGAATCAGTTGACATCAGCGAAGAGTTTGCTCACGAGAAGCTTTCTCCTGTACTCGCTATGTACAAGGCTGAAGATTTTGAAGATGCTATTGCAAAGGCTGAGCACCTTATTGCTGACGGCGGTTACGGCCACACATCTTCACTTTATGTTGACGCTGTAAACGAAAGAGCAAAGATTGACGAGTTCGCATCAAGAATGAAAACTTGCCGTATCCTTGTTAACACACCTTCTTCACAGGGTGGTATCGGTGACCTTTACAACTTCAAGCTTACTCCTTCACTCACACTCGGCTGTGGTTCATGGGGCGGCAACTCTGTTTCTGAGAATGTTGGTTGCAAGCACCTTATCAATATTAAGACAGTTGCCGAGAGGAGAGAAAATATGCTTTGGTTCAGAGCACCTGAAAAGGTTTATATCAAGAGGGGCTGTATGCCTGTAGCTCTTCAGGAACTCAAGGATGTAATGGGTAAGAAGAGAGCATTCATCGTTACTGACTCATTCCTTTATAAGAATGGCTACACAAAGCCAATCACAGACAAGCTCGATGAAATGGGCATCACATATACAACATTCGCAGATGTTGAGCCTGACCCATCACTTATTTCAGCTCAGAAGGGTGCAGAGGCTATGCGTAAGTTTGAGCCTGACTGCATTATCGCACTCGGCGGCGGTTCAGCAATGGATGCCGGCAAGATTATGTGGGTTCTCTATGAGCATCCGGAAGTTGACTTCCAGGATATGGCTATGCGTTTCTGCGATATCCGTAAGAGAGTTTACACATTCCCGAAGATGGGTGAGAAGGCATACTTCATTGCTATCCCAACATCATCAGGTACAGGTTCTGAGGTTACTCCTTTCGCAGTTATCACAGACCAGAATACAGGCGTTAAGTATCCGCTCGCTGACTATCAGCTTATGCCTAAAATGGCAATCGTTGATGCTAACAACATGATGAGCGGTCCTAAGGGACTTACAGCTGCATCAGGTATCGACGCTGTTTCTCACGCACTTGAGGCTTATGCTTCAATGATGGCTACAGATTTCACAGACGGTCTTGCACTCCGTTCACTCAAGCTTATCTTCGAGTATCTCCCTGCTTGCTATGACAACGGTATGAACGAGCCTGTTGCTCGTGAGAAGGTTGCTCACGCTGCTACAATGGCAGGTATGGCATTCGCTAACGCATTCCTCGGTGTTTGTCACTCAATGGCTCATAAGCTCGGTGCTTTCCATCATGTACCGCACGGTATTGCTAACGCACTTATGCTTGAGCAGGTAATCAGATTCAACTCAGCAGAAGTTCCTGCTAAGATGGGTACATTCCCACAGTATGATCACCCGCACACACTCGCTCGTTATGCTGAAGTAGCTCGTTACCTCGGCCTCGGCGGCAAGAACGATACAGAGAGCGTTGAAAACCTTATCAAGGCTGTTAACGACCTCAAGGCAAGAGTCGGCATCAAGAACTCTATCAAGGATTATGTTCCGGACGAAGAGGACTTCCTCAACCGTCTTGACGCTATGACAGAGCAGGCATTTGATGACCAGTGCACAGGTGCAAACCCAAGATATCCGCTCTTCAAGGAAATCAAGCAGATGTACCTCAATGCTTACTATGGCAACAACAGCGAGACTGTTTAATCTATCTCGTAATGCATAATTATAAAACACCCTGCCCCCGTGGCAGGGTGTTTTGTTGTATATGGATAATACCGCAATTTTCCATTTTCAACTTTCAATTTAAATAAACTTCCGCTCGGGCATAATATGTTTTTGGATATTTACAAACTATCTGCACGAATTGGGTACGGCGGCTCGCCGTGCGGGCGTCCAATGAACGCCCCTACAGGATTGTGCGAACAATTGCAATGCTACGCTCGGGCATAATATGTTTTTTTGCATTACAGACTGTCTGCCCGACCGCAATTTTCCATTTTCCATTTTCAATTTTACATTTAATTAAACCTTCCGCTCGGGCGTAATATGCTTTTAATATTACAAACTATTATGCACAATGCACAAAAGAATGTTAAAAATTTCACAAATATTTAGTTAAAAGTTTAACAAATTTTTATGCACTTCGCATAAAATATCTTGCTCTTTTTGTTTGAAAGGTAAAAAATATTTTATTTGCATTTGCTAAATGCACAAAGAAAATTAAAAATATTTTGTTATTTTTACACTATACTAACCCCTGAAATTGTTGTATAATATAACCGAAGCAATGAAAGATTGCTTGATGAATTTTTAATATTTTAAAGCGAAAGGGGCTTTATTATGAAATTAGATACAGTTCTAGCAAAAAGAGAGAACAAGGTAGTTTATAAAGACGGTGCGCTTGCAGCCAAAGTTTTTGACGAGTGTTATCCGAAATCAGATATTCTTAACGAGGCTCTTAATCAGGCGAGAGTTGAGGAAACAGGACTCAATATTCCGAAAATTGAAGAGGTTACAAAGATTGACGGAAAATGGGCAATCATCTCCACCTTCATCGAGGGCAAAACTCTTGCGGAGCTTATGGCAGAGCATCCCGAAAAAGAGGACGAATACCTCAATCTCTTTGTTGACATTCAGGTTAAAATCCTCAGCCAAAAAGCACCGTTGCTTAACAAACTCAAGGATAAGATGAAACGCAAAATCAGCGAAACCGACCTTGACGCAACAACAAGATATGAGCTTGAAACCCGTCTTAACGGTATGCCGAACCACACAAAGGTTTGTCACGGCGATTTCAACCCGAGTAATGTTATCATTGACGAGTCGGGTACACCGTATGTTATTGACTGGTCACACGCAACACAGGGTAACGGTTCAGCCGATGCCGCAAGAACTTACCTCTTGTTCCGTTTGAATCATCAGGAAGAGCTTGCAGAAAAGTATATGAAGCTTTACTGCACAAAGACCGACACAGCCCGTCAATATGTTGACCGCTGGCTTCCGATTGTAGCCGCATCACAGTCTGTTAAGGGCAAACCCGAAGAGAGAGAGTTCCTTCTCAAATGGGCAAGTGTTTGTGAATATCAGTAATGCGACGCTTTTTAAAGGTATTTTAACATTACTGACCGTTGATTGATTTCCAAATTTCATATTGAAATTTTCTCTCCTCTATTTTTTCATATTTTCATAATTGTATTACGGAAACCGAATAAAAGCAGCTCCCGCTCCAAATGCTTGGTGCGGGAGTTGCTTTTTTAATGCGAAATTTATGTTGACGGTACGCTGTAAATATTACAAAAGGTTACAAATTTTGTAATAATTCGCTTTAATTTGGTGCTTGAAATGAAGATTTTGTGAGTGAAACTGCATCAAATTTTCTGAATTAGCAAAAAATACGGGCTTTGGGGTTGATTTTTTAAAAGAGTGATGTTATAATGGTTACAATGTTGTTATCAAGGTGTAACCTGATTTGTAATTTACTGTCAGATTTGGTAACAATTTTTCGGTCAAATCTTCCGTACAGATTAAAACGGACTGTACTTTGAGTCGGTCGTTATTTTTCTGTAAGAGCTTTGACTCTCTGATAAAAATGGAGGTAATTAACGATGCAGAGAATAAAAAAGATTACTGCAATCATTCTGAGTGTTCTCACACTTTCAAGTGTATGCGTATTCGGTTCTTCATTTTCTGCCGGTGCAAAAGGAACGGGTGCAGGTCTTGCAGAATGGGCACTCAATGCCTATAACAGCGGATGGTCATATGTTTACGGCGGTTCAACCCCCGGAGCAGTTGACTGTTCAGGTCTTATCTATTCATATGCCGGCGGCGAAAGATGCGGTAATCCACAGCTTGAAACAGCTACCGAAACAGGTTCGGTAAGCGCAGGCATTCCTAATGTTCACGGTCTTGGACTTTGGCGTCCCGGTCATGTCGGTGTCTATGTCGGCAACGGTATGGAGGTTGACGCAAGAGGTGATGAATACGGTGTTTGCTATGAGGCAATCGGCGGTTATAACAATTGGACATACTGGTTCAAGCTTGCCGCAGTTTCATATGTAACAAACGGTTGGGAAAGCTTTAACGGCAACTACTACTACTACGAAAACGGCGAGTACATTGTAAATACTTCAAGAACAATTGACGGTACTACATATTACTTTGACTCACAGGGCAGATCGAGCAAGACTCCTTCAAACACTTCGTCAAGCAGTTCATCGGGTTCAAGCTCATCGGGTTTAAGCTCATCGGGTTCTTCAAGTTCATCAGGCAGCTCATCATCTTCAAGCAACACACCGAGTGTTTACAAGAACGGTTCATCGGGTGCTGAGGTAAAGAAGATTCAGCAAAGACTTGCTGACCTCGGCTATTATGACGGTGCAGTTGACGGTTACTTCGGTGACGCAACAGAAGAGGCTTATAAGGCATTCCAGAAAGCTGCAGGTCTTACAGTTGACGGTATTGCAGGCGATTCGAGAAATACACTTTATTCGGAGAATGCTCCCGAAGCTCCAAAAGCCGATACAACAACAAAGACTGAGGACAAGCCCGAAGAAGAAACAACTGCTCCCACAGAGGCAACAACAGAGCCTGTAACAGAGGCAGTTCAGTATCAGAACGGTGACGAAAACGATGAAGTAACTGCAATTCAGCAGCAGCTTATAAAACTCGGCTACTTTGCAATGGATGCAACAGGCTACTACGGTGAATATACAGTGCAGGCCGTTGCAAATTTCCAGAATCAGAATTCACTCGATTCAACAGGTATTGTTGATGAGAAAACATACAACGCACTGTTCAGCGACAACGCAGTTGCAAACCCCAAAACAGAGGTTGTAAGCGGTGAGGTTTCTCCGGCGGTTTCAGCTGCTCCGATTGAGATGCCTTCTTCAACAGGTGCGTCGCAGTTCATTCTTTCAAACGAAAAGAATCAGAACTACTCGGACACAGCGTCAAGCGTTGCCGTTCAGTCCGTAAAGTCTGCCGACAAGGCTCTTGCAAAGTCAAATGCCGCAAGCACACCGACTCTTGTTGCCGCAGTTCAGAGATCCGCAAATGTAGGTCTTTGGTTTGTGCTTGTTGCAGTTATCCTCGGCGCAATTGCTTTTGTATTCTTCCTTCGTGACAGAAAGCTTTCAAGATATTCAAGATATGTCGCAAGAAAGAAAAAAAGAGCCACCAAAGCCGAACTTGACGCAAGATGGTAATTGATATATAATCCGATTATTAAACAGTCGATTGCAAAGCAGTCGGCTGTTTTTGCTTAATTAAAAATGGAAAATTTAAAATGGAAAATTGTGGTCGGGCAGACAGTTTGCAAAATGAAAAGCATTGTTTCCCGACTGTTTTTGTATATGGAAGTTGTTGTTTATTTGTTGGGATAGCCTTGCGACCGCAGGTAAAGGCAGAAATTGTACGCCAAAACAAATTTTATAAATGCCGCAAACCCGTAGGGGCGTTCATTGGACGCCCGCATTGATGAAACTATTTGTTTTATTAAAATGTTTTGATGTGATGAAAATTATGGATTGTTTGTAGCGGCGAACTGTGTTCGCCAATCGTTTTGGTTGCAAAACCAAAACGAATAAAATTACACATAAGTATTTTATTATTAATCGACACTGCAATAAACACATAATTTGTATTTAGTCGAACCGATTTTACAATCGTTTCGATTGGCGAACCGTGTTCGCCGCTACGAATTGACAATTACTTTATGACATTTATTATGTTTTGCATTTATCATACATTCGTGTTAAAATACAAGATGAAAAAGTGTGTGGGAAGAAAGCGGTGACTGTTAATGAAAAAATCCGAAAAACCAATCGGCAAAATAAAAGTCAAAAAGTCGATTTTCAAAAGGCTTTTCTTTCACATACTCGTGCTGTTTATTTTGGCGGTGATTGTTTCGGGTACGCTCAATTGCATTGAAAACATTCAGCGCACAAGGCGGTTTATACGACAGCTGACCGAAAGTGCGTCAAAGGTTGCAACAGAAACTTTTGAACGCTGCGATATAAACGCATTGCTTGATAATCCCGATTCCGAAGAATATCGGAAAGCCGTTAAGACCTTGAGGTGGATTTGTCAGACGAATCACCTTGAATATATGTACATTTACATTCCGAATTTTGACGAAAACAAGGTTACATATGTTATGACTGTTGCCGATGATGACAGCGAAAACGAGAATGCTTTAAATGTGAGAAGTGCAGGTGCAGAGGTTGACCACAGCTTGTGGAACGCTGAAAAAGAGGCATGGGAAAATCCTAACCTTGTCACGGCTTACGAATATCAGAACGACAGCTTCGGCAGTTTTTACACGGCATTTTCAGCAGTTCAAGGCAATGACGGCAAGCCTGTTGCATTAATCGGTGCGGACTATTCGCTGACGCAGATTTATACGGAAATTATTTTTTATACTGCAATGCGAGTTCTTGCGTTGTTTGTTGTGCTGGCAATTGTATTCTTGCTTGTAATGCGGTTTGTCAGAAAAAAGATGTATAATCCGATACTTTTGATTTTTGAAAAAATTCGAGGATACTTTTCCGACAAGGCTGACGGCACAAATACAAAGAAAGCGTTTGTGCCGATAAAACTCGGCTCTGACGATGAAATTCAGCTTTTGGCTGATTATTTCAACGATATGGCTCACGATGTAGAAACTTATGTTGAAAAAAATTCCGCCCTTGCGAGTGAAAAGGCTAAAAATGAAACCGAGCTTGAGGTTGCAAGGCGGATTCAGTACGGAATAATTGCGAGAGAAAAGAATGTTGTCTTTGCCGATTGTTTTGATGTTTCGGCAAGAATGGAGTCTGCAAGACAGGTAGGCGGCGATTTTTACGATTGCTTTGCATTGCCTGACGGCAGAATATGTGCCGTAGTCGGCGATGTGTCGGGCAAGGGTGTTGCGGCGGCAATGTTTATGGCTTTTGCAAAAACTCTTATCCACGAAAAAATGACCGAAAATGCAGAACCCGACAGGGCATTTGAAGAAATCAACAGGGAACTCTGTTCGTCAAATCCCGAGGGAATGTTTGTAACTGCATTCGCCGTGATTTTTGACAAAAACAGCGACAGCTTTTTGTACATAAATGCAGGTCATAACAAGCCTGTTGCGGTGAGCAACGGCAAGGCTGAATTTTTAGAATGTAAGCCCTGTATAATGCTTGGTGTGTTTGATGATGCAAGGTATGTTGTGAACAGCGCTGAATTTGGAAACGGCGATATAATTTGCCTTTACACCGACGGTGTGAATGAGGCAACAAATGCGGATAATGAATTTTTCGGCAACGATAGATTTGTGTCTGCCTGTCAAAATGCCGAACAGACTGCAAGAGGTGTGTGTGACGGAGTTTATGACGCTTTGACGGACTTTACCGAAAATGCGGAGCAATTTGACGATATAACAATTGTTGCAATAAAAAACAGCAAAAACAGAGATTGAAGGGTTATGAATGTTTAAATCGGAAAACAATCAGATTACAATAGAACAGGTGAGAAAGCTTGACGAGGAATATACTCTTGTCGATATCAGAGATGAAATTTCGTTTGAATACGGTCACATTGACGGTGCAAAGAATATTCCGCTTGCAAAAATCAAAGAGGATAATTCACTTTTGCCAAAAGACAAGCTTGTTGTCCTCTGTTGCAAAAGCGGTCAGATAAGCGACGAGCTTGCAGAAAATCTGCGTGATGACGGATTCAATGCCGTGAATCTTGAGGGCGGTTATTACAGTTGGTTGAGAAGTCAATTCGAGAATGAGGACTATGCAACCGATGTTGAAAAAAGCATCCGCAAAAAGTTCAGCAAGACGATTTGGAGCAGATTTACTGCGGCGATAATCGAGTACAAGCTTGTTGAGCCGAACGATAAAATTGCCGTCTGCATTTCGGGGGGCAAGGATTCAATGCTGATGGCAAAGCTTTTTCAGGAGTTGAAAAGGCACAATAAATTTCCGTTTGAGCTTGTTTTTCTTGTAATGGACCCGGGCTACAGCGTTGAAAATCGTGATGTAATCGAGAGCAATGCCCGTAGGCTGAACATTCCGATAACCGTTTTTGAAACGGATATTTTTAATTCTGTTTACAATGTTGACAAATATCCCTGCTACCTTTGTGCAAGAATGAGGAGAGGTTATCTCTACAAAAAGGCAAAGCAGCTCGGATGTAACAAAATCGCACTCGGTCATCACTATGACGATGTTATAGAAACTATTCTTATGGGTATGCTCTACGGCGGTCAGGTTCAGACGATGATGCCGAAGCTCCACAGCACAAACTATGAGGGAATGGAACTTATCCGCCCTCTCTACCTCGTTCGTGAGGCTGAAATCAAGCATTGGCGAGATTACAACAAGCTGAATTTCATTCAATGTGCGTGCCGTTTTACGGACACCTGCACAACCTGTTCCCCGAACAGCAACACAGGCTCAAAACGACAGGAAATAAAACAGCTTATAGCAAATCTGAAGAAAATCAATCCCCAGATTGAAAGCAACATTTTCCACAGCGTTGAAAATGTCAACCTAGATACGATTATTTCATATAAACAGGGCGATAATAAAGTTTCATTTCTGGACAGATATGATGATATGGGGAAGGGCAAGTAATTAAAAATTAAAAATTAAAAATTGAAAATTGAAAATGAATGTCGGGAAGACAGTTTGCAAAATGCAAAGCAATGTCTTCCCGACTGTTTTTGTTTGTGTAAAAGCTGTTGTTTAAATGTAGGGGAGAACCGTGTTCTCCCGTTAGTAACGGTAGAAATTATATTTAAAAGCAAACTTTATAAATTCGACAAAGCGATTGTAATACTGCAGCGGTGGTCACTGACTGCCGCTACTACTGATTTTTTTCTTCTTTTATTATGACTGCGATATTTTCAACAATTTCTGCAATTCGCAATTGTTGTGTGTCAGGAATTTGTTTTAACGCTTCTTCAATTCGCATTTTTGCCTGATTATTAGTTGGCGATGAGTCGATTTTGGAATCAAAACAAATAAGTTCATTGATTGTTATACCGAGCGCACAGGATATTTTATACAGTGTGTCTATTGTGGGACACTTTTCACCTCGTTCAAGTCTGCCGAGATATGCAGGATACAGACCTGCCGACATAGCAAGATTTTCTTGGCTGATATCAATTTTTAAACGATATTTCCGAATGTTTTGTCCTATCTTTTTGTTAAGTTCGGTGCGTTCCATATGCTTCATCCTGCTCTTTAGGGTACTTTTTAATTATACTAATACACATTTATTTTGCACACAATGTAATAAAAAGCATAAAATATGCACTATAGTGTTGACAATGCCTATACTATAGTATATAATCTTATTGTAATCGTTAATTGAACATTGTTGAAAAACAAATTAAAGCAATAAATAATATATTATGAATTGAGGAGAGAATTATGTATTGTCAAAAATGTGGAAAACAAATTGATGAGGGAAGTGTGTTTTGCCAGCACTGCGGTGCACAAATAGGAAATTCTGTATCGGATAATTTTTCTAACCGAAATGCAAATCTGAATTTTAATGTACAGCATACAGAGAGAAAGACTGAGCGAATTAAAAGTAAAGAAGAATTTATGGATGACTATCATACAAAACACCCTGAACGAATGGTGTATGTAGTTCTATTCATTATTTTAGAAATTGCTGCAACAATTGTCTTTATAATGAATGTATCATCTTATATAGATCATCACCGTGATGAAAATATCACAGGCATGATGATTGCTGCATTTCTCGAAATAATTGCCGTAATTTTTGCATGTGCAATTCAAAAAGTAAACTCATCGGCAAACAAAGCATATGATATGTACTTAAACAATATAAATTCGCGATCAAATAATATTGATAACAAAGAATGTCTTTTTCCATCTAATCAATGGGAATGCCCTAAATGTGGACGCTTAAATGCAGATAGTGTTAAATATTGTTTGAATTGCAGTTCGCCAAAAGTAATAACCTTTACCAAGCCTCAAACAGGTGAATGGCAATGCCCAAAATGCGGAAAGATAAATCAGAATTATGTCGGAACATGCGGATGTGGAGAGGTAAAACCAAAATGAAAAAACTTATAATTTTAATAACAGCTATGTCTATTATTTTACTTACCTCTGCCTGCGGAAAAGCAGAAAATACAGAAAACTCCGTTATGATTACGGATACTGATACTAAATACATTGACCTCGTTTATGAAAATATTGAAAATTGGGATGTTACAAAGGACGATAGCGGAAAAACATTTTCAATAGATAAAATCAGTTTTTTTAATTTTGCCAACGGAGGTCAAATGGCATTTTACATCAATTACCCAATCGGAGGTTATTATGGATGCGGTTATTATCTTAATGTTGACGATGGTACAATGGAGAAAATAACTTATGATATATATGACCACGATATTAAGGAGTGGAGCACTTCATATATGATAAAAAACGCAACAGATGGAACAGATTGGAAGAGTGATGCAGATAAAGACGAAAAACATTCAGTTATCAAAGAAGCTTTTGAAAACTATCTAAAGTCAAAACGAGAATAAGGGTGTTCAGGTACATAAACATAAAAACGGCATAACCGATTAAATTTCGGTTATGCCGTAATTTTTTACTCAGATTCCAATTGCTAATAGCTAATAGTAGAAATTATATTTAAAAACAAACTTTATAAATACCACAAAACGATTGTTATACTGTAGCGGTGGACCGTGTTCGCCAATCGAAACGATTGTAAAATCGGTTTGACTTAATCCAAAGCATTTTATTATATAAAATTCATATTTACAAATATTTACAAAAAATTGGCTTGTTTATTTTGGCTGTTCAACCAAAACAAACGGTAGCCTTGCGACTGACGGTATAGGTGAATGGTGGTTTACTCACGCTGTTTAAAACCATACACCGTGTCGGGTGTTGCATTGAGATGTAAAAAATAGCCCGAAAAGAAAAATAATTCTTTTCGGGAAATAAAACCTGTAAAAATATAAAAAAGTCAGTAAAATCCGAAAAAAATCCGAAAATTCTCTTGACTTATTGATTATTTCAATATAGAATAATAAAATGTACCATAATGGGGATATGTACCGAAGAGGTCGGGAAAATCCGCAAAAAACTTTATCCGACAAGGGGATATTATCACAAAAATCCTTTTGTGTCAAGAGCTTTTTATGAGCAGATTTTCAGTACCGCTTGCCCCGTTTCATAGATTTTTTAAGGAGTGATACGCCTATGGTTAATGTCAAACCCGTAAAGCTTGGCAACACCGAAAGAATGAGTTTTGGTAAAATCGATGAAGTAATTGATATGCCTAATCTTATCGACATTCAGAAAGCGTCATACAAATGGTTGCTTGACGAAGGTCTTAAAGAAGTATTTAAAGATGTTTCGGGCATTACCGATTATCAGGACAACCTTGTTCTCGATTTTATCGACTACACACTTGATGTTGATCACCCGAACTACAGCGTAATTGAGTGTAAGGTTCGTGATGCAACATATTCAGCTGCTCTCAGAGTAACCGCAAGACTTTTGAACAAGTCAACGGGTGAAATCAAAGAGAGCAATGTATTTATGGGCGATTTCCCGCTGATGACCGCAAGCGGCACATTCGTTATCAACGGTGCTGAGCGTGTTATCGTTTCACAGCTTGTAAGAAGCCCGGGCGTTTACTATAAAATGGATCACGATAAAACCGGTAAGGAACTGTATTCAACAACAGTTATCCCGAATCGTGGTGCATGGCTTGAATATGAAACCGATGTAAACGATGTTTTTTATGTTCGTATTGATAAGAACCGTAAGCTTCCCGTTACATCATTTATCAGAGCACTCGGTCTTGGCACGGATGCCGAAATTCTCGACTATTTCGGTGATGATGAAAGAATGAGAGCTACTATCGAAAAGGATGCCGCTTCAAATGTTGAAGAAGGTCTTATCGAGGTTTACAAAAAGCTCCGTCCGTCTGAGCCTCCGACAGTTGACAGTGCGCAGACACACATAAACAACCTGTTCTTTGACCCCGGTCGTTATGATATGTCAAGAGTAGGCAGATATAAATACAACAAAAAGCTCGGTATTGCAAACCGTCTTGAAGGTCAGGTTCTTGCAGAGCCGATTGCCAACCCACGCACAGGCGAGGTTATGGCTCTTCGTGATGAAAAAATCACAAAGGAAAAGGCTTTTGAAATCGAAAACGCAGGTGTTAAGATTGCCTATGTAAAGGCTGCCGATGAAACAATCGTTAAGGTTATTTCAAACGGTATGGTTGACATCGCTTGCTATGTTGATTTTGACGCAGAAGCAGAGTGTGATATCAAGGAAAATGTTCGTTTTGATGTTCTTTGCGAAATTCTTGATTCCTGTGAGAATGAAGATGACCTCAAGGAAATGCTCAGAAGCCGTGCAGATGAGCTTGTTCCTAACCACATCACGGTTGACGATATCTTTGCAACAATCAACTACCTCAACTGTGTTGCTCACGGTGTCGGTAACACAGATGATATCGACCACCTCGGCAACAGAAGAATCCGCTGCGTAGGCGAACTTCTTCAGAACCAGTTCAGAATCGGTTTCTCCCGTCTTGAAAGAGTTGTAAGAGAGAGAATGACAACCCAGTCACAGGATATGGAGTCGCTTTCACCTAACTCACTCATCAATATCCGTCCCGTAACAGCGGCAATTAAAGAATTCTTCGGTTCTTCACCGCTTTCACAGTTCATGGATCAGGGTAACCCACTTGCAGAGCTTACCCACAAGCGTCGTCTTTCAGCCCTCGGTCCGGGCGGTCTTTCAAGAGATCGTGCAGGATTTGAGGTTCGTGACGTACACTACACACACTATGGCCGAATGTGTCCTATCGAAACTCCTGAAGGTCCTAACATCGGTCTTATCTCATATCTTGCTTCATTTGCCCGTATTAACAAGTACGGCTTTATCGAAGCTCCTTATCGTAAAATTGACAAGGAAACAGGCGTTGTAACCGACGAGGTTGTTTATATGACAGCCGATGTTGAGGATAACTACGCTGTTGCACAGGCTAATGAACCGCTTGATGAAAACGGCAGATTTGTTCATTCAAGAGTCGTAGGTCGTTACCGTGACGAATTCGTAGAGTATTCTCCCGAAAGATTCGACTTCATGGATGTATCTCCTAAGATGGTTGTATCTGTTGCTACGGCTATGATTCCGTTCCTTGAAAACGATGACGCAAACCGTGCTCTCATGGGTGCGAACATGCAGCGTCAGGCAGTTCCGCTTCTCCGCAGTGAAGCTCCTATCGTCGGTACAGGTATGGAGTACAAGGCAGGTACAGACTCAGGCGTTTGTATCCTCGCTGAGGAAGACGGTATCGTTATGAGCGTTGACGCCCGTAACATTCGTGTACAGTATGACTCGGGCAGAGTTCAGGACTTTGAGGTTATCAAGTTCCTCCGCTCTAACCAGGGTACATGTATCAACCAGCGTCCTATCGTGTCAAGAGGACAGAGAGTTAAGAAGGGTGAAGTTCTCGCAGACGGTCCGGCTACCGAAAACGGTGAAGTCGCTCTCGGTAAGAACGCTCTCATCGGCTTTATGACATGGGAAGGTTACAACTACGAGGATGCTGTTCTTATCAACGAAAAAATCGTTCGTGATGATGTTTATACATCAATTCACATTGAAGAATATGACACAGAGGCAAGAGATACAAAGCTCGGACCCGAAGAGATTACAAGAGATATCCCGAATGTAGGTGAAGATGTTCTCAAGTATCTTGACGAGGACGGTATCATTCAGATCGGTTCTGAGGTTAAAGCAGGCGATATCCTTGTCGGTAAAGTAACTCCAAAGGGTGAAACAGAGCTTACAGCCGAGGAAAGACTCCTTCGTGCAATCTTCGGTGAAAAGGCAAGAGAAGTCAGAGATACATCTCTCCGTGTGCCTCACGGTGAATGCGGTACTGTTGTTGATGTTAAGGTGTTTACCCGTGCAGACAGCAGAAACGAACTCCAGCCCGGTGTAAACAAGGTTGTAAGAGTTTACCTTGCACTCAAGAGAAAAATCAGCGTAGGCGATAAGATGGCAGGTCGTCACGGTAACAAGGGTGTTATTTCAAGAATTCTCCCAATGGAAGATATGCCGTTCCTTCCTGACGGTACTCCGCTTGATATCGTACTTAACCCGTTGGGCGTACCTTCTCGTATGAACATCGGTCAGGTTCTTGAGGTTCACCTCGGTTATGCCGCAAAGGCACTTGGCTGGAAGATTATGACTCCTGTATTTGACGGTGCTCATGAGCAGGACATTTTCCAGTGTCTTAAAGACGCAGGTTACAGCGAGGACGGTAAGACATGGCTTGTTGACGGCCGTACAGGCGAGCGTTTCGATAACCCTGTAACAGTAGGTTATATGTACTACCTCAAGCTTCATCACCTCGTTGATGAAAAAATCCACGCAAGAAGCACAGGTCCTTACTCTCTCGTTACACAGCAGCCACTCGGCGGTAAAGCCCAGTTCGGCGGTCAGCGTTTCGGTGAGATGGAAGTTTGGGCACTTGAGGCTTACGGCGCTGCTTATACACTTCAGGAAATTCTTACAGTTAAGTCGGACGATGTTGTCGGCCGTGTTAAGACCTACGAGGCTATCGTTAAAGGTCAGAATATTCCTGCTCCGGGTATTCCTGAGTCATTCAGAGTTCTTATTAAGGAACTCCAGTCACTTTCACTTGATGTTCGTGTTCTTAACTCTGACGGTGAGGAAATTGACATTAAGCAGAAGTTTGATGAGGACGAGGATATTGTTGATGCAACAAATCCGGAATTTGAAGAAGACCATGTAATGACATCAATGGACGGCTACACTCTTGACGAGGGCGGCGAAGAAGGCAATATGTTTGACGATTCACTTGCCGATGTTGAAGAGGACAGCTACACATCGGATGATTTCAGCGATGACTTTGGCAGTGACGATATGTAAGGAGGAAATGCAATGATAGATAATAATGTTTTTGACTCAATTAAAATCGGACTTGCTTCTCCTGAGCAGATGAGAGAATGGTCTTACGGCGAAGTTAAAAAGCCCGAGACAATTAACTATCGTACTCTCAAGCCTGAAAGAGACGGCTTGTTCTGCGAACGCATTTTCGGACCGACAAAGGACTGGGAATGTCACTGCGGTAAATACAAGAGAATCCGTTTTAAGGGTAAAATCTGTGACCGTTGCGGTGTTGAAGTAACCCGTTCAAAGGTCAGAAGAGAGCGTATGGGACACATTGAGCTTGCCGCTCCCGTGTCGCACATTTGGTATTTCAAGGGAATTCCTTCAAGAATTGCCCTTATGCTTGATATTTCTCCCAAGCTTTTGGAGAATGTACTCTATTTCTCACAGTACATCGTAACAGATCCCGGCGACTGCCGTGACCTTGCAAAGTATCAGTGTCTTACCGAGGGTGAGTACAATGATATGCGTGAGAAGTATGAAAATGACTTTGAAGCAGGTATGGGTGCCGAGGCAATCAAAAAGCTCCTTGCCGAGATTGACCTTGATGCTCTTTCCGCTTCACTTAAAGAAGAACTCGAAACTGCATCGGGTCAGAAGAGAGTAAGACTCCTTAAAAGACTTGATGTTGTTGAAAGCTTCAGAATGTCGGGCAACCGTCCCGAGTGGATGATTCTCGATGTTGTTCCGGTAATTCCGCCGGATATCCGTCCTATGGTTCAGCTTGACGGCGGTCGTTTTGCAACAAGTGACCTTAACGACCTCTATCGCCGAGTTATCAACCGTAACAACAGACTTAAAAAGCTCCTTGAGCTTAACGCACCTGAAATCATCATCCGCAACGAGAAGAGAATGCTTCAGGAATCAGTTGACGCACTCATCGACAACGGCAGACGAGGCAGACCGGTTACAGGACCTAACAACCGTGCCCTCAAGTCACTTTCGGATATGCTTAAAGGTAAGCAGGGCCGTTTCCGTCAGAACCTTCTCGGTAAGCGTGTTGACTACTCAGGCCGTTCGGTTATCGTTGTAGGACCTGAACTCAAAATGTATCAGTGCGGTCTTCCTAAGGAAATGGCACTTGAACTCTTCAAGCCGTTCGTTATGAAACGCCTTGTTGAAACTAAAGCAGAGCAGAATATCAAATCAGCAAGAAAAGCTGTTGAGCGTGCAAAGGACAATGTTTGGGACGCACTTGAAGTTGTAATCAAGGGACACCCTGTTCTCCTCAACCGTGCTCCAACACTTCACCGTCTTGGTATTCAGGCATTTGAGCCTGTTCTTGTTGAAGGTCGTGCTCTTAAACTTCATCCGCTCGCTTGTACAGCATACAACGCTGACTTTGACGGCGACCAGATGGCTGTCCATGTACCTCTTTCGGCAGAGGCACAGGCAGAAGCAAGATTCCTTATGCTCGCAGCAGGCAACCTTCTCAAGCCTTCTGACGGTCAGCCTGTTACAGTTCCTACACAGGATATGATCCTCGGTTCTTACTACCTTACACTTGATAAGGACGGTGAGAGAGGCGAAGGAAAGGTATTCCGTGATGTTGATGAAGTTATGATGGCTTATCAGACAGGCGTCATCGAGCTTCACTCAAAAATCAAGGTTCGCCGTGAGCTTGAAATTGACGGAAAAATCGAATCCGGTATTGTAGACACAACAATCGGTAAGATTATCTTTAACAATCCTATTCCTCAGGATCTCGGCTTTATCGACAGAAGTATCCCCGAAAACAGATTCAAGTTTGAGGTTGACTTCCTCGTTGGTAAATCGGGTCTTAAGAAGATTATCGATAAATGTATCAAAATTCACGGTCCGGTAAGAACAAGCGTTGTTCTTGACCACATTAAGGCACAGGGCTATAAGTATTCTACAAAGGGTGCTATTACCGTTGCCGTTTGTGACGCAGTTATTCCTCCTCAGAAGAAGGCGATTATTGCCGAGGCAGAGAAGGAAGTTGATGTTATTCGTGATGAGTTTATGATGGGTCTTCGTTCAAACGAGGAGCGTTACGAAGAAGTTCTTCGTATCTGGGAAAAGGCTACTAACGATGTAACCGACGCCCTCCAGAAAAACCTTGACCGCTACAACCCAATCTTCATGATGGCTGACTCAGGTGCCCGTGGTAGTATGAGCCAGATCAGACAGCTTGCAGGTATGCGTGGTCTTATCGCCAACACATCAGGTAAAACAATCGAAATTCCTATCAGAGCTAACTACCGTGAAGGCCTTAACATCTTGGAGTACTTTATTTCATCTCGAGGTGCTCGTAAAGGTCTTGCCGATACAGCTCTTCGTACAGCCGACTCAGGTTACCTTACCCGCCGTCTTGTTGATGTATCACAGGAAGTTATTATCCGTGAAGAGGACTGCGGTACTACAGAAGGTCTTGAAATTTTTGACATCAAAGCAGGCGAATCGAATGTTATCGAGGGACTCCACGAGCGTCTTATCGGAAGATATCTCCTTGATGACTTCTGCGATTCTAACGGTAATGTTCTTGTTTCAAAGGATGTTATGATGGGCGACAAAGAGGCTGACATCATCGTTAATTCGGGTGTTGACCACATCAAGATTCGTTCGGTACTTGAATGTCGTGCAAAACACGGCGCTTGCCGTAAGTGCTACGGTTCTAACCTTGCCAACCGTCAGCCTGTTACTGTCGGTGAGGCTGTCGGTATTATTGCCGCTCAGTCAATCGGTGAGCCGGGTACACAGCTTACAATGAGAACATTCCATACCGGCGGTGTTGCATCTGCTGAAGATATCACACAGGGTCTTCCGAGAGTTGAAGAGCTTTTCGAGGCTCGTAAACCAAAGAGCCTTGCAATCATCAGTGAAATCGACGGTGATGTTCGTTTTGAAGAAATCAAAAACGCAAAGCACGCTGTTATCTTTAACAAGGAAACAGGCGAAGAAAGAGCTTACCTCATTCCTTTCGGTTTCCGTGTAAAGGTATTTGACGGCGACCACATCAAAAAGGGTGACAAGATTACCGACGGTGCTGTTAATCCGCACGATATACTCGATATTCTCGGACCCGAGGCAGTCATGAACTACCTTATTTCGGAAGTACAGAGTACCTACCGTTTACAGGGTGTTGAAATCAACGATAAGCACATTGAGGTTATCGTTCGTCAGATGATGCGTAAGGTTAAGGTTGAGGACGCAGGCGACACAGGCTTTATGTCAGGTCAGACCTACGACAAGAACGAAGTTCTTTACGAGAATGAGCAGATTAAAAAGCGTATTGCCAACGGCGAAGAAGGTCTTCGTGAGGCAACATTCACTCAGCTCCTCCTCGGTATTACAAAGGCAGCTCTTGCAACAGACAGCTTCCTTTCAGCCGCATCATTCCAGGAAACAACAAGAGTTCTTACAGATGCCGCTATCAAGGGTAAGGTTGATCCGCTCGTCGGTCTTAAAGAGAATGTTATCCTCGGTAAGATTATCCCTGCAGGTACAGGTATGCAGAGATATGCAGATGTTCAGCTTGAGAGTAATTCTGAGGCAGAAATCGTTGAGAATGACGATACAGACGATGTTATCGTTGCTCTTGAAGACGATGAAATTATGGACTTCTGATTTAACTGAAAACATATAATGTATAAAAAAACCACGGTATGTGCCAAATGGTGCATACCGTGTATTTTTTCGTTTGCAAACTGTCTGCCCGACCGCAATTTTCAATTTTCCATTTTCCATTTTCAACTTTCAATTTTAAAAAACTTTCGCTCGGGCATAATAAGTTTTTTGATATTACAAACTATCTACACGAATTGGGTACGGCGGCTCGCCGTATCGCAAATAAAAAAGTCGGGAAACAGAAATTTTGCATTGAAAATCTGCTGCCCGACTTTAATTTTTAATTTGTAACTATTTTCTGCCGAGAATGTAATCTGTGGAAACTTTGTACAAATCAGCCAGTTTAATTAAATGCTCAACAGGAATTGACTGGAATCCTCTTTCGTAGCGTGAATAGACCGTCTGCTGAATTCCTAAATATTCGGCAACTTCACTTTGTTTCATATCATGATCTTCTCGCAAATCACGCAGTCTTTTAAAATACATATTATCACCCTGCATAGTATCTATCGGTACTATTGACTTTATCATAAATGGGTGATATAATGATTTTATAGTACTTAAAAGTACTAAAGCATTTAACTTAAAAGCACGCCGCAGTTTCAAGTGAGAAAAACTGCGGCGTGCTTGAATTTTAGGTTATAAAATTCTCAAAATGTACATTAAATAACCCTCCGAAATCATCGGAAGGGTAAATCTTTTATGATTTTATTTGTTTAAGCCCGATTTTCTTTTGTCAAGATAATCCTGAAGAATTATTGTGGCGGCAACCTCATCAACGACATTTTTACGCTTTTTTCCTCTTGTATTTGTGGTGTTGAGAAAATTGTGAGCCGTAATTGTTGTTCCACGCTCATCCTGCATAACGCATTCAATGCCTGTTTCATTGCTCAGATTTTCGGCAAACGCTCTGGCATTCTGTGCGCTTTCGCCCTCACTGCCGTCCATATTTTTCGGAAGTCCCACAACAATAAGCTCGGCTTTTGTTTCTTTGGCTGTATTTGACACCTTTTCAAGCAACTGTTTCGGTGACTTTTCAAAAATAACCGTATATGGCGACGCTAAAAACTCGGTTTTGTCGCATACGGCAATGCCTGTGCGTGCTTTTCCGAGGTCAACTGACATTATAATCATTTTGTTTGTCCTTTCACTTTGGTTTACTCCATTATAATGCAAAATCGGAATTTTAACAACGGCTTTTTTTAATGTTGAACAATCTTTTGCGTAATTACTTTATTAAGTTTTTTCAAAGCTTTGTTTCTACAAAAGAATATAAAAATTCTCATTCACAAAAAGACAAAACTGTTACCCATAATATCCTATAATAAAAATACAAAAAGAAGTAAATCATTAAAGGGATGTTGATTTTTATGGAAGCAAAAACTACTTTGGCTCGCAGACAGGACGCTGTTCAGGGCGATTTTATGCGGAAAATGCTCACAAACGCAGGTTGTCTGCTCTGCGGAATTTTGGTGTCACGGGGAGCGGTTCTCGGGAGCCTTGCACCGTTCGGGGCGTCATTTGCGGCGGCAGTTCCGAGAAAGTATCTTTTGTCATCACTCTTAGGCACGGCATTCGGCTATGTCCTGCTCAAACCCTCGGACAGCTTTCGTTACCTTGCCGTTGTGGCGGCAATAGGCGGTCTGCGGTGGCTGCTCGGTGATCTTGACAAGGTTACAAAAAGCAAGGTTTTTGCTCCGCTTGTCGCATTTGTTCCGATTTTTGCAACGGGTGTTTCGTTGCTTTTCGTAAGCACAAGCACGCTGACAACCTTTGCCGATTGCGTAACCGAGGCGGTAATTGCAGGTGCGGCGGCATATTTTATCAGCACAGCACTACACCTTGCAGGCGACAACAGAAGTTTTGAAGTTTTTTCACAACAGGAAACCGCAAGCGTTGTTATGTCGGGGTGTATCCTGATTCTGGCTTTCGGCAGTATTGCGTGGCAGAATATCTCGCTCGGCAGAATTATTGCAATGCTCGTCATTTTGCTCTGTTCACGCTACGGCTCGGTTACGGGCGGTGCAATCAGCGGAATTTCAACAGGGGCGATTTTCAGCATTGCGTCAAGAGAGAACGGCTACATCTGCGGAGGTTTTGCATTCGGAGGACTTATGGCGGGGCTTTTTTCACAGCTTGGAAAATTGGGCTGTGCGATTGCCTTTGTAATCTCAAACGGTGTAATGTGCCTTGCGTTCGGTTCGCAGTTCGGAACACCGTCGGGTGTGCTTGTTGAAAGCCTTGCCGCAAGTGCTGTGTTTATGGTTCTCCCGAAAGAGGTCGGCAATGTGATTTCGCCCGTGTTTTCAAGCGACAAAAATACATCGCTCGGAGAGGCTCTGCGAAAAAATATTGTTATGCGACTCGACTTTGCCTCAAAGGCAGTCGGCAATGTGAAAAACGATGTTTCAAAAGTTTCCGAAAAGATGAAAAAGCTCTATTCGCCCACATTTGACGCTGTTTGTGAGGGTACAAGAAATGAAGTCTGCGAAACCTGCGGACTGAAAATGTACTGCTATGAACACAAGGGCGGTGTCACCCGTGACGATTTTGCAAGGCTTGAAGAGTATCTTGAATCGAACGGCACAATAGGCGAAAGAGATGTTGAAAAATCTTTTGTAAAAAACTGCTGTAAAAAAGGCGAAATTGCCCGTTCAATGAACGCAAACTACCGTGAATATCAGTCTGCGCTTGAGGCACAACAAAGGATTACCGATGTGCGGAGCGTTGTTGCAGGGCAGTTTTCCGGAATCGGCGATATTCTCCACGATTTGGCTGATGAATTTCGCAACACAATGCGGTGCGATAACGAATCTGCACAACGGATAATCAGCGCCCTCACAAGCCTCGGTGCAATTGTTGAGGAGTGCATCTGCCTTGTGTCAAACGGCGGAAGAATGAGCGTGGAACTTACGCTCTCGAATAAATCCGAAAAGCTTTCTAAGGGCGAGGTTATGCGTGAGATTTCACGCTGTTGCGGAAGAAGATTTGACCTACCGACAATCAGCCGTGAGGGCAACAGAATCCGTATCGCAATGTGCGAAATGCCTGTGTTTGATGTTGAAATCGGAAGCGACCAGCACACCGCCGACAACGGTAAGCTCTGCGGTGACTGCATAAATTATTTCAATGACGGTTTCGGCAAAACATATGCGCTCGTGTGTGACGGTATGGGTACGGGCGGCAGAGCTGCCGTTGACGGCAATATGGCGGCGTCTGTTATGACAAGACTGCTAAGGGCGGGACTTTCAGCCGACAGCTGTTTGCAGATTGTGAACTCCGCCCTCATGGTGAAAAGTGAGGACGAATCGCTTTCAACGGTTGATGTTACAAGTGTTGACCTCTACACCGGCAAAACCACTTTTAAAAAAGCAGGCGCACCCGTAACATTTGTAAAGAAAAACGGCAGGGTAACGGTTCGTGAAATGCCGTCGCTCCCTGCAGGAATTCTAAACGGTATAAAATTTTCAACCGACACGGTAAATCTGACAACGGGGGATATGATTGTTATGGTATCAGACGGTGTAATTACGGGCGATGACAAATGGCTCGAAAAGCTTATTCGCACATGGAATGAGGGCAGTACCCAGGATCTTGCAAAGGCTGTTGTTGACGAGGCAGTAAAGCACCGTAAGGCCGACCGTGAGGACGATGTCACCGCCGTTGCAATCAGAATTACGGAGAACGGACATTGATTCAAATTAAGTTAAAAATTGAAAGACGGAAAATATAGCGAAGTTAATCGGACACACGCAAGTAAAGGCACAGAATTCATGTAAAATAAATTCAGTAAATGTCACAAACCCGTAGGGGCGTTCATTGGACGCCCGCTTGATGAATATTTATGTTTATATAATATGTTTTGATATAACATAAACTGTGTATTCAATTTTGCACGCAATGCGTGCAATCGTGTGCAACGCACACGAAGGGGAGAACACGGTTCGCCGCTACATTTTAATATCCACACAAAAACAGGCTGTACGCAATCTGTACAGCCTGTTGCTTTATGGCTTTCTTGTGCCGCAACCGCATGTTCCGACATAATTTTGATTTATCTTTCCACACTTTGGACATTGCCAAACATCGGTTTGAGCTGAAATCGGTTCAAAATTCGGCTTTTGACAACTACAGTTTGAGCAGTATCTTATGTTGGCAGGATTTGAATTTCCGCATTTCGGACACAGCCATTTTGTACTTACATTCGTTTTTTCGCGGCTTTCTTTTGTAATATAACTGTCAAATGCTTTATTTGCCGATGCGTTTACTTTTTGAATTGCACATGCAAAAATTATTGCAATTATTTCGAGAAATGCCGCAATCATCATACCTGTGAGATTTTCATCACGGTGATGATCTATATAAGATGATACATTCATTATAAATACGATTGTTGAAACAATTTCTAGAATAATAAATATAACTATATATACCATTCGTTCAGAGTGCTTTGCGCGGAAATCGGCAATAAATTCTTCTTTGTTTTTTATTGGTTCTTCATGCTTTTCGGTATGCTGTACATTATAATTTTGATTAGAAAAATTATCTGATACAACATTTCCTATTTGTGCGCCGCAGTGCTGACAAAATACACTTCCGTCAGCAATTTGTTTGCCGCATTTTTGACAATACATAAATAATTCCTCCTTAATTACTGTGAAAATTCACAGCTTATATGAGAATTATAATGCAGATTTTCACACTTGTCAATTAAAATTCTAAAATTTCTCATAATTTTAAACAAAAATTCGCAAAATACTTATAATTAAGTTATTAAATATATGAGGTGATATTATGATTGGTGAACGCTTACAGGAACTTCGCAAAGACCACGGCGTGTCGCAGGCACAGCTTGCAGAGCTTTTGGGCGTGTCACACTATACGATATCATCATACGAATGTAATCGCAGTGATCCCGATGATAATTCAAAAATAATCATTGCAAAACTTTTTGATGTGTCGGTTGACTATCTCATCGGTCTGATTGACGAACCGCTCTCGTTCAACCGCAACATTCGCTCTGTTTCTCTTCCGCAGTCATTTACAAAAGAGGAATGTGGCGATGTGCTTGACTATATAAAGTATCTCGAATTCAAAAAGAGTAAAATTAATGAATAAAAACAACCCTTATCCGTTTGTGAGATAAGGGTTGTTTTGGAATTTGTTGGTGTTAATGGATTTCATAAAAGAACTTGAGTAGGATATAATATGTTTGAAATTTATTATTGGGGAACGAATTAGGCTTTAAAATGCAAAAATGTTCCCCAAGATGCATTGACTGTTGGGGAGAATTGTATTATACTTTTACAAGAGAATGTACCCCAAAGGAGAATTATAATGGCTGCAAAATACAATGAAATACAAGAGTTACTAAGAAGCCGTGCTGACCTTAATGCAAGGTTAAATTTAATGCCGTATGACGGAACTCCCGAAATTAAGGAACGAGGTAATGAAAAATATCTTTATGTGAGAAAGCGTGTTGCAGGAAAACAGACATCAACTTATGTAGGTGCATATACGGAAGAATTATATAATTTGCTCCTCCGCAATGCCAGAGAAGCCCGTGAAATCAGGAAAGAACTTCGTAGTATAGATAAACAACTTGCAAATGCGGGATATTCAGAAGATGAACTTTCTTCTGATGTTATAAACAATATTGCGTTTGCCCGTGCAAATATGAAAATGAATATATATGATCAGGCTGTTCTTGAGGGCGTTGCTACATCATTCCCACAAACTGAAGAAATCATAGATAACGGTAAAATTTCTGGTGTGACTGCAACAGATGTTCAGAAAATTTTGAATTTAAAACACGCATGGGAATTTATTTTGGATCGTGATGTAATAGCAAGTCGTTCCGATTACTATATGCTCAGCCATATAGCAAGAGTTGTTAATGAAGGATTTTTTGCGGAAGGCGGAAGAATTAGAGGAGTTCCGGTTACTATCGGAGGTTCTTCATATGTTCCACCGTTGCCTAATGAGTTGGATGTAAAAGAAAAAATCCGTGAAATTATAGAAGAAAGTGATGAAGTTATCAATACGGCAATTAAGTTGTGCCTTTATTGTATGAAAACACAAATATTTCTTGACGGTAACAAGCGTGCCTCTGTAATTTTTGCAAATCACTATCTTATTTCACACGGTGGCGGATTTTTGGTGATTCCTGAAAAGGAAGTGCCTGAATTTAAAAGACTGCTTGTAAAATACTATGAGGGTGAAGATATAACCGTAATTGCAGATTTTATGAAAAAGTATTGTTGGAAAAAGATAGAGTAAAAACAAAAAAAGAAAGTACCCGTTTGAGTACTTTCTTTTTTGGTGCGCCAACAGGTGTTTTATCTATCTAAGTTATTCTACCTCGCTTGTTGCGGTTTGTTCAAAGCTAAAAATTCATCAACGCTCTCGCTAAAAACAGTCCGCCGGACTGTTTTCTTAACGCTCGCCTTCGAGTCCCTGTTCACGCATAACGGTAAAATAAAAAGAAAGCACTCGTTTGGGTACTTTCTTTTTTGGTGCGCCAACAGGGACTCGAACCCCGGACCGACCGGTTATGAGCCGGTAGCTCTAACCAACTGAGCTATTGGCGCGTATTCTGTTTTCATTTGACAAATAGTTTATGCAATGTCAAATATCGTAATCAGCTTACGCAAAGAATATTATATCAAACTTTCCTTTGATTGTCAATGATTTTTATGCCGTAATATTCATTGTGGTTTTGCACAGTAAATTTAAATAAACTTACTTTTCACTTGTTCAAATCAACTGCTTGTGTTATAATTGCCTTATACGGACGGTGAAGATACACTTGACCGAAAAACAATTTGGAGGTTTTTAATATGGCAGAAATAAAAGCGTTCAGAGGAATGCGTTACAACACGGAAAAAGCAGGTGAAATTTCTCAGCTTTGCTGTCCGCCTTATGACATCATAAGCGAGGAACAAAGACTCGGTTATATCAGTGAAAACGAGTACAATATCATTCGGCTTGAGCTTCCGAAAGAGGGCGAAAACCCGTATCAGACAGCAAGAGAAATCCTTGATATGTGGCGGAACAGGGGTGTTCTTGTGAGCGAGGACAAGCCTGCAATCTATGTTTATGAGGAAGAATTCACGGCTTACGGCGAACGCAAGAGCATCAAGGGTATCATCGCCCGTGTTCATCTTGAAGAGTTTGAAAAGGGAATCATTCTTCCGCACGAGTTCACTCTTTCAAAGGCTAAAGAGGACAGACTTAATCTTATGAAGGCAACAAACTGCAATTTCAGTCAGATTTATGCCCTTTATATGGACAGCGAGCATACAACTCTTGCAACAATTGATAATGAATCTAAGGATACTCCAAAGCTTGAATTTACCGACGGTGAGGGTGTTACTCACAGACTTTGGATTGTTACGGATGAAAATGTAATCGCAAAGCTTTGTGCAGATTTTGCCGACAGAAAGCTCTATATTGCAGACGGTCACCACCGCTATGAAACCGCTCTAAACTATCGAAACTACTGCCGTGAAAACGGTCTTTCAAAGGTTGGCGATCCTTGTGATTATCAGATGATTTACCTTGTTGACATGGAGCATCCGGGACTTGTTGTATTCCCGACACACCGCCTTGTGCGTGATTTGCCGGACTTTAATGTTGAAAAAGTTCTTGACGGTTGCAGGGAATATTTTGATGTTACCGAAATGAACGGTACTGACAATATGGAAAGCGAGCTTGCAAAGCTCTATGACGAGGGCAAAAAGGCATTCGGATTCTATGTCGGAAACGGAAAATGGTACAGGCTTGTGCTGAAAAATCTTGACATTATGGACAAGCTTCTTCCCGAATTGAGTGAACCGTCAAGACAGCTTGATGTTACCGTTCTCCATTCACTTGTGCTTGAAAGAATTTTTGGTATTGATAAGGAAAATATGGCAAATCAGATTAACCTTACATACACAAAGTTCTTCTCAGAGGCTGTTGAGGGCGTTGACAACGGCAAGTTCCAATGCTCGTTTGTGCTTAATCCGACAAGAGTAACCGAAATCCGTGATGTTGCCGCCGCAGGTGAAAAGATGCCGCAGAAGTCAACATATTTCTATCCGAAGATGATTACGGGCATGGTTATGAACGATATCGGAGTTGAATAATGAACGAAAAGATGCGTAGAAAAGATAGGGAAACTACCGAAGAAAGAGCCTATGAAATCCTGAAAAACGGTGAATACGGCATTTTGTCAACAATTGGGGAGGACGGCTATCCCTACGGTGTGCCTGTAAATTTTGCCGTTGAGGGCAACAAAATTTATTTCCATTGCGCTCCGAATTCGGGTTTGAAACTGAAAAATGTTGAATACAGCAACAAGGTTTCGTTTTGCACGGTTCAAAACAACAGAATTGACGGTGCAAAGCTGACTTCAAAATACGAAAGTGCGGTTGTGTTCGGTACGATTGCAAAATCGGTTAAAAACAAGAACAGAGGTCTTGAACTGATTGTTGAAAAATATGCTCCCGAATTTATCGAAAGCGGAAAAAGATGCATAGAGAAATCGGGCAGTATGACAGGCGTTTATGAAATCACAATCGAAAAAATCACGGGCAAGGAAAATAAATAGTTTATTTATAATTGTTTAAGGGCAGAATATGAAAGAGGTGAGTATATGAAAATTCTTGTTGTTTTTACGGGCGGTACAATCGGCTGTGTGCGTAAGGGCGAGGTGCTTTCGCCCGACAATGAGCAGAAATATATGCTCACGCAGATGTATCTTGACAGGTACGGCGATGTTGATTTTGACACGGCTGAGCCTTATACCGTCCTCAGCGAAAATCTTGAGGGCTGTCACATGAACAGGCTTGCCGACTGTCTGCAAAGCTATGATTTGAACAGCTATGACGGCATTGTTGTAACTCACGGAACGGACACTTTGCAATATACATCTGCATTTCTTGCTTATATTTTTGACGGCTTAAATGTGCCGATTGTGCTTGTTTCGGCAAATTATCCGCTTGATGACAGCCATTCAAACGGCTTTGAAAATTTTGTCGGTGCGATTGACTTTATAAAATCAGGCAGCGGAAACGGTGTTTTTGTTTCGTATAAAAACGCGGACTTGCCCGTGACAATTCACAGAGCGTCAAGACTGCTTGCACATTCGGCATACAGCGACGAACTGCACAGCATTTTTGACGAAAGCTACGGAAAAATTCAGAACGGAATTTTTGTGAAGAATACCCGTTATAAGGCATCAAAAAGCGAGTTCACATTTGATGAAAGCGTCCGACTTCGGCTTCACCGCCGACGAGGTGATGGAGATGGCGGAATACTACGGCGCTGC
>OIXV01000110.1_pt1 | contig 79633 bp, 63 predicted proteins | sample 1587771 | NCBI WGS metagenome assembly OIXV01 (sample SAMEA3888893, study PRJEB22519) | human gut metagenome | biome: human gut; feature: human-associated habitat; material: faeces | place: Denmark | collected 2010
AGGGCCGTGGGCCGCTGTTCGCTGCGATGCGTTGCATTTAGAGTGAAGATTCAAGTGCAAATTGGCAACCCGTCGGAAGAGCGACTCTATAATCCTTGGATGAGACACGACACGAAGGGACAGCACGCGCGATTCCATGGCATTCGACCCGAATAAATTCTTCTTTACACGCGCCGTCAACGGGTGGTGCAATCGCCTCCTGGGCGCGGTGACGGAAGGCGAGCTCGCCGACCAGCCGGCCGAGTACGCTTCGCACCGTACGACGCGCGACTATATTTGCAACACGCTTGGCACGAGCGCATGGGGCATGGTGTTCCCCGTCCTCACCATCGTGGTGACGCAGCTCGCGGGCGTGGAGCTCGCTGGCATGTTCTCGCTCGCATTCGTCACGGGGTCGCTGCTCATGATCCTCGCGAATTACGGCGTGCGCACCTACCAAATTTCCGACCTCGACGAGGCTCACTCGTTCTCGGATTACCAGGTCAATCGCTGGCTCACGTGTGCGGCGATGCTTGTCGTCGGGTGGATATACTGCTCCATCAGGGGTTATGCAGGCGAGATGTTCACGATCAGCATGGGCGTGTACGCCTACAAGATGGTCGATGGCTTAGCCGACGTCTACGAGGGCCGCCTTCAGCAGAAGGACAAGCTCTATCTCGCGGGCATCTCCCAGGCGTTTCGCTCGGTGCTCGTGCTCGTGGTGTTCTCCGTTGTGCTGTTTATCACGCGCAGCGTCAGCGTCTCTTGCATCGCGATGGCCATTGCTGCGGGCGTTTCGTTCATCGTGCTCACCTTGCCCCTCGCGATTTGGGAAACGCCCACGTCGGCGCGCGCGAGCTTCGACAGCGTCGTCGCGCTCTTCAAGCAGTGCGCCCCGCTGTTCGTCGCGCTGTTCCTCTACTCGCTCATCGACAACATGCCCAAGTTCGTCATGGAGGGTGTGCTTTCCTACGACAACCAGCTCTACTACAACGTGCTTTACTTCCCGGCCATGGGCATTCTGCTCACCGCGCAGCTCATCTACAAGCCGATGCTCGTGAAGATGGCGGCCGTGTGGGCCGACCCCGAGAAGCGCAAGCGCTTCGACATGATTATCGTGGTGATTGTGGCGGTGATCGTGGGCATCACCGTCGTGATGGCGCTCATCATGGGGTGGATCGGCATTACGGTCATGAGCTTCCTCTACGGCGTGAATTTCGAGCAGTTCCGCGGACTTGTATTCATCATGCTCGCCGCCGGCGGCGTCACTGCTTGCATCGATTTCCTCTATCAGGTGGTCACGGTGTTGCGCCAGCAGCGTACGGTGACGAAGCTTTACCTGATCACGTTCGGGTTCTCGCTGTTCGTCCCGATTCTGTTGGTGAACTTCACGGGACTGCCGGGCGCCGTCATCGGGTATCTCATTGTGATGTGCATCCTGCTCGTGCTTCTGGTTTGGGAATATGGGAAGGTTCGCATGGCTTTGGCCGAGCGTGACAAGCAGGCGGCCGCCGCGCACGCAACGCGCGTGGTCGGGCGCGTCGTGTCGACGGAGGATGCTTCCGCCGAGCGCGAGCGTCGCTCTCGCGACGCCTCCGCCGAGTTGCGCACATCTCGCACGCCGCGCCGGTAAGCTTGAGCCGCGGGCGCCCTCCTTTCGCCGGCAGGCCGGCCGCACGCCCCCAACTCCCGCCTCAAAGTTCTCCTCGCACTCCGCGTAGCCTTCTCCTGCTGACGCGTTAAGGGCTGGGGAATTTCTCCGAAAACGCAGGTATTTCGCCGCTGCGACCCGTGCAACCCGCGACGGGGTGTCTATAATGTCGAACAACACTATAGTCGTCCCCGTTCGCGAAGGAGCATATTCCCCATGGCTTACTACTATGACGAGCCGTCACGCACGTTCAACGAGTATCTTTTGGTGCCTGGCCACACGCCTGCTACGTGCATTCCGGCGTCGGTCAGCCTGAAAACGCCGCTCGTCAAGTATCGCAAGGGCGAAGAGGAGTGCCCGCTTTCGCTGAACATTCCGATGGTGTCCGCTATCATGGCCGCCGTCTCTGACGACAACATGGCCGTAGCACTTGCCACCGAGGGCGGCCTTTCCTTCATCTACGGCAACCAGACCATCGAGCAGGAAGCCGCCATGGTCAAGCGCGTGAAGGACTACAAGGCTGGGTTCGTCGAGTCCGACGCCAACCTTTCTCCCGACATGACGCTTAACGAGGTCGTCGCCCTGAAGGAGGCCACCGACCACTCCACGATGCCTGTTACCGACGACGGCACGGCGCACGGTAAGCTGCTTGGCGTGGTTACCGAGCGCGATTATCGCCTTTCCCGCATGAGCGGCGATGAGAAGGTTTCCGAGTTCATGACCCCGCGCGAGAAGCTGATTGTGGCGCCGGCGGACACCTCCCTCAAGGTTGCTAACGATATCATCTGGGATCACAAGCTGAATTCGCTGCCGCTCGTGAACGACGACGACACGCTCGCCTATATGGTGTTCCGCAAGGACTACGATTCCCACAAATCGAACCCCAACGAGATGCTCGACGCCCATAAGCGATACATGGTGGGCGCAGGCATCAACTCCCGCGACTACGCCGAGCGCGTTCCTGCGCTGGTCGAGGCGGGCGCCGACGTGCTGTGCATCGACTCTTCCGAGGGCTATTCCGATTGGCAGAAGATGACGATTGAGTGGGTGCGCGAGCACTACGGCGACTCCGTGAAGATCGGTGCCGGCAACGTCGTCGACGGCGAGGGCTTCCGCTTTTTGGCAGAGGCGGGCGCGGACTTCGTAAAGATCGGCATCGGCGGCGGCTCCATCTGCATCACGCGCGAGACCAAGGGCATCGGCCGTGGCCAAGCTACGGCTACCATCGAGGTTGCAAAGGCTCGCGACGAGTACTTCAAGGAGACTGGCATCTACGTGCCCATCTGCTCCGACGGTGGTATCGTTTACGACCACCACATCTCGCTGGCCCTGGCTATGGGTGCTGACTTCGTTATGCTCGGCCGTTACTTCGCGCGCTTCGACGAGTCCCCGTCAGCCAAGGTCATGGTGAATGGCACCTACATGAAGGAATACTGGGGCGAGGGTTCCGCTCGCGCCCGCAACTGGGGCCGTTACGACCTGGGCGGAAAGAAGAGCCTGTCGTTTGAAGAGGGCGTCGATTCCTACGTGCCCTATGCTGGCCCGCTTAAGGACAACATTGCGGTTACGTTGCTCAAGATCAAGTCGACCATGTGCAACTGCGGCGCGCTCACCATTCCCGAGTTCCAGGATAAGGCCAAGCTTACGGTAATCAGCTCCACGTCCATCGTCGAGGGCGGCGCGCACGACGTCCTTCTGAAGGACAAGGCTCCCTACGCTTCCAACATGAGGTAAGCGAGCTTCGCCGTATTTCAACCTGCTGATCAGGTTGCTGACGCGACCGCGTCGGACGTCCTCCTGCAAGCTTTCGCTGCGTGTTTACGGTGCGCTGCGAGGGTTCCGCGGGAGATTGGACGCCCGGCGCGGTCGCGTTGTTTTTAGGAAGCTTCGCTATGCTGGCCGTAAACTAACAAATGGGATATCTCGGTTTTTGTGCCAGAATCTGGCCCATTGCTTGCACTTTGGGCCTTTCCTGCACTTGCGATTCACCTGCTTGGACTCCCCCAGGCTGCTTTTGCTCGCAGGTCGTGCTGCCTGGCATTTTGAGAAAACGTTACGCAATCAGCTTCTCGGCAAGTCCCGCCCAGGTCACGCGCTCGATGCCGGCGAAATTGGCGGCATTCGGTGCGGGCGCCGCCGCGGCGGTGTCGAGCGCTTTCGCCAAACGTTGCTCGAAAGCGGGCAGGTCGTCCGCTACGGGTTCGTCGACGCTCTCCATGCGCGGGGGCTCGACATACCACACGGGCGCCGCGGGGATGTTCGCGGAAATCCACGGACGGATACCGGGCAGGTCGGTCACCACGGCCTTGCATCCGCAGGCGAGCGCCTCGATTACCACGAGCGGCAGGCCCTCGAAAAACGATGGCAGCACGAACACATCGGAGTCGCGATATATTCTGGCAAGCTGGTTTTGGTCGACCTTTCCCGGGAAGTCGAACCGATAGGGGGAAGCGTCGGCAAGGGTGCGCAGTTGGGCGAATTCATCCTCGTCGTTGTAGCCTCCGAACAGGTTGAACGTAATGTCGGACGGCATCGTCTCCAACAGTTGCGCGCATCGAATCAGGCTTTCCACGCCTTTCTTCCGCCAAATCTTGCCGACGTAGAGGAAGTGGGCGGGCGCGCCTTCAACGTGGGGCGTGCGACCTGTCGGGTTGAAGAGCTCGTCGTTGTATCCCGAACCCACAACGCACACGTGCTCCTCGGGCACGCCGTACATTTCCGCAATCTCGCGCTTCTGCGGTTCGTGTAGCGCGAAGATGCAGTCGAGCGCGCGCACGCCTTCGACGATGAACTCGCGTTCGAGCGAGTGCTTTCCCATCTGGCGCAGATCGGTGCTGTGGCATATACCGCGCACGCTCGGGCGCGCGAATCCCCTCGCCTCGGCAATCTCGCGCACGCAGCGCACGGCGACGCTACACGCCAGATACAGGTGATGGCAGAGCACCACGTCGGGGAACTTTTCCTCGCATGCTTCGCGAATCGCTTGGTCGAAAGCGTGTTTGAACCGCTCGCACATCTCGGGCGTCATGTCGCGATAACGTGTTGCCTCGTACGGCATCTGGTCGCTCATGCCGCACACGGGAAAGGGCAGCTCGGGCGTGCGGAAGCGCACGGGGCGGAAGGCGACTCCCTCGGGAAGGGAAACCTCGTCGGCGGCGTCGATGCCGGCAACGAGCGTCACTTCGTGCCCTGCCGACGAAAATGCGCGCACCGTTTCGGCGACGTAGACGCCGCTTCCGGTGCTGTCGGGCTTTTGCGCAGTGATGACCAGGATGTTCATGCGGCGTTTCCTCCCAAAAGCGCGGCAACCCTCCGCGGTCGTCCGCTCACAAAATCTTTGTTGCGTCCCTGTCGACTAGGCTTCGGCAACGTAGGAGTCGATCAGGCGGCGCAGCTCATCGACGCCCGTGCCATTTGAAGAGGACGTTACCACGAAGGGGATGTCCTTCGGCAAATCGAGTTTCTTGCGGATGGCAGACGCCTGTTTTCCTGCCGCTTGCTTCGAGAGCTTGTCGGCTTTCGTGAGGGCGATTGCGAAGGGAAAGTCGTTTTCCCAGAGGAACTTCGCCATGTGCATGTCGAGCGCCGAGGGATCGTGGCGGATGTCGACAAGTGACACAACCAAGGCGAAGCGTCGGTCTTGGTTGAAGTAGCCCTCGATCAGCTCAGACCAGCGGCCCTTCTCCGACTTCGCTACCTTTGCGTAGCCGTAACCGGGCAGGTCGACGAAATCGGTGCCGTCGACGTCGTAGAAGTTGATCGTGGCGGTTTTGCCCGGCGTTTGCGACACCTTGGCCAGGCCCTTTCGGTACATGAGTTTGTTCAAAAGGGATGATTTCCCCACGTTCGAGCGCCCGGCGAACGATACTTCGGGGCGGGTCGACTCGGGAAGCTGCGACGAGGTGCCGTAAGCTGCCTTGAACGATGCGATGTGGTAATTCATGGGGATGCCTCTCTTTACGCGTGTGCGCTCATGGTATCAGAAAGCGGCCGCGCCCTGCTCGCTCAATCAGGTGGCGGCTCGCTTTCGGGGGCTTCGGCTGCCCAGCTCGCCTTGCATCCGCCAAGGCGCTTCGACGATGCCTGCAAGGCGGGTTTCGCAGCGTGGAGTGCTCGCTGAGGGTTCCCGCCGAAGTGTCGATTTCCAACTCCGAGCTATGCGCCCTCGTGTCGAACATGCTCGACAATGCGCTTAACGCCTGCGAAGACGTCGATCCCGGCAAACGGTTCGTGGTTTTCAAGGCTTCCGTAAAAGGTTCGTATCTTGTGCTCGATATGCGCAACAGCAAGTCAACGTCGGAAGGGGACGAGGGCCGCGAAACGACGCGCCGCGGAATTCTCGACAGAATCCGGTTCGCCGAGGAGCAGACGAGCGGTGGTTCCCTCGCCGAGCACGGTGGGGGACTGTCCGTCATCGACACGATTGTGCAGCGCTACGACGGGGCGGTTTCCCTTGAGCGTTCCAAGGCCGGGTTCCGCATGTCGGTAATGGTCGACCTAGCGGCGCAAACGTAGCCGGTGAGCGCTCTGGATGCGCTACAATATATAGTCGCGTTTTTACCCAGCGAGAATGAAAACGAGAAGGCAGCAACCATGAAAGCTTATAACCCGCATGAGATCGAACCGCGTTGGCAGAAGGCGTGGGACGAATCAGGTCTGAATACCGTTCGAGAAGACGAATCGAAGCCCAAGAAGTACGTGCTCGAGATGTTCCCCTATCCTTCGGGCGACATCCACATGGGGCACGTGCGCAACTATACGATCGGCGACGTGATCGCCCGTTACTCGAAGATGCGCGGCTTCGATGTGCTTCACCCCATGGGGTGGGATGCTTTCGGTCTGCCGGCCGAGAACGCCGCCATCAAGCACCACAGCCACCCTGCGAAGTGGACGTACGCGAACATCGAGACGCAGAAGGCGTCCTTCAAGCGCATGGGCCTGTCCTACGATTGGGACCGCACGGTCGTTGCGTGCGATCCCGAGTACTATCGTTGGGGCCAGTGGATCTTCTTGCAGTTCTGGAAGCGCGGGCTTGTCGAGCGCCGCGAGTCTCCGGTGAACTGGTGCCCCAACTGCAAGACCGTTCTCGCAAACGAGCAGGTCACGGAAGGCGAATGCTGGCGCTGCCACGGCGCTGTCGAGAAGCGCGACCTCACGCAGTGGTACTTCAAGATCACCGACTACGCGCAGGAGCTGCTCGATGACCTCGACCAGCTCGACGGCTGGCCCGAGCGCGTGAAGCAGATGCAGTCCAACTGGATCGGCCGTTCGGAAGGCGCCGAGGTCGACTTCGAGCTCCTTCCCGCCGAGGGCAAAGACGACGGCCAGACGATTACCGTGTTCACGACGCGCCCCGACACGCTCTTCGGATGCAGCTTCTTCCTACTCGCTCCCGAAAGCAAGCTCGTGCCCGAGCTCGTCGCCGGCACCGAATACGAGGCCGAAGTCATGGCTCTCGTGGAGGCCGCTTCCAAGGTGAGCGCCGTCGAGCGCGCCCAGGGCGACCGCGAGAAGCACGGCGCGTTCACCGGCCGCTATGTCGTGAACCCTGTGAACGGCGAGAAGGTCCCCGTGTGGGTCGCCGACTACATCGTGGCCGACTACGGCACCGGTGCGGTTATGGCCGTCCCGTGCGGCGACCAGCGCGACTTCGAGTTCGCCCGCAAGTACGACCTGCCCATCATCCCCATCATCTTGGGTGAGGACGATGCGCTCTATCCGCAGCTCAAAGACGAGCAGAATCGCGTCGTCACCACGGTCGACTGGGAGAAATCCTACGAGGCCGAGGGCAAGCTCGTGCAGTCCGGCAAGTACACCGGTATGGTCGGCGGCAAGCATTCGCCCGCTGTCGACGCGATCATCGGCGACTTGGAGGCCGCGGGCAAGGGGAAGAAATCGGTGCAGTTCCGCCTGCGCGACTGGCTCATCTCCCGCCAGCGCTATTGGGGAAACCCCATTCCCGCCATCTACTGCGACAAGTGCGGACTCGTGCCGGTTCCCGAAGAGGACCTGCCCGTCACGCTTCCGAAGGATATCGATCTTTCCGCAGGTGAGACGCTCGCCACACATGAGGAGTTCGCGAAATGCACGTGCCCGAAATGTGGCGGCCCCGCGCGCCGCGAGACGGACACGATGGACACGTTCACGTGCTCGAGCTGGTATTACCTGCGCTACACTGACCCGCACAACACCGAGCTGCCCTTCGCCCCCGAGAAGGCGAACCGCTGGATGCCCGTCGACCAGTACATCGGCGGCATCGAGCACGCGATCCTGCATCTCCTCTACAGCCGCTTCTTCACGAAGGTGCTGCGCGATATGGGCATGGTCGACTTCGACGAGCCTTTCAAGAACCTGTTGTGCCAGGGCATGGTGCTTGACGAGCATGGCGACGTCATGAGCAAGTCGAAGGGCAACGTGATCTCGCCCGAGGACATGATCGCAGGTTACGGCGCCGATGCCGTGCGCGCGTACATCCTGTTCATGGCCCCGCCCGACAAGGAGCTGCAGTGGAACGAGGACGGCCTTGCGGGCATGTACAAGTTCCTGAACCGCGTGTGGCGCATGGTTGGCGACTTGGCCGGCGTCGCGGGGGAGGACACGCTTTACCAGGAAGGCGGCAAGCTTTCCGCCGCTGAGGCCGCGAAGGTGCTCGTGCGCGAACGCCATCGCGTGTGCGGCAAGGTAGTCGAGGACTTCGACCGCAACAACTTCAACACCGCCATCGCCGCCATCATGGAGCTCGCGAACGCGACGGGCGATTTCCTGCATGCGGCATCCGCCGAGGAGCGTGCGGAAAACGCCGAGTTCAAGGCACTTTCGGCCGATATCGCCGAGGTGCTTGTGAAGTTGCTCTCGCCGATTTGTCCGCATTGGTCCGAGGAGCTGTGGCACACGGTGCTCGGTCACGAGGGCAGCGTGCACGTCGAGCCGTGGCCGGAGTTCGACCCCGAGAAGGCGAAGGCTGACGAGGTGGAGCTCGCGGTGCAGGTGAATGGCAAGGTGAAGGCGAAGATCACGGTTGCTGCCGACGCCGCGGAGGAAGACGTGAAGGCCCAGGCGCTTGAAGCCGTCTCCCAGGCCATCGAGGGCAAGGACGTGAAGAAGGTCGTCGTCGTCAAGGGACGTTTGGTGAACATCGTCGCGAAATAAACCTCAAGAGAGGATTGTCGCGTTACAATCGTTTCGTTGAGAGGATTCGTCGATTACTTGTTAGGCGGCGGATTGAATGGAAAATCGGGGGTCGGCAGTTTCCGCTGCCGACCCTTCTTTGTCCTCTCGCAGTTTGGAAGGCATCGAAGTGATAGCTGCATGATTAAGGCGTTGTTGAAAATACTGTGCACCTGCATTGCCGTCGTGGCGATTGTCATCGGCGCGACGAACGCGCTGGTGGTTCTCACGACTGAGGACGATATCGTGAGCGTCGACGAAGCCTCGGGCTATCAAGCCGACGCAATTGTCGTGCTCGGCGCGTCGGTGTTCGCCGATGGCACGCCGTCGACGATTCTGCAGGACCGCCTTGATTGCGGCATCGCGCTCTACAAGGCGGGGGCCGCGCCCAAGATTATCATGTCGGGCGACAACAGCACCGAGCACTACAACGAGTGCGCGGCGATGAAGCGCTACGCGATTGCGCAGGGCGTGCCTTCCGAGGATATCTTCTGCGACCATGCGGGCTTTTCCACCTACGAGAGCATGTATCGCGCGAAAAACGTGTTCGGCTGCTCGCGCGTCGTGATCGCCACGCAGACCTACCATCTCTACCGCGCGCTTTACTCGGCGCACGCCTTGGGGGTCGACGCAATCGGCGTAGCGAGCGACTATCGCAGCTACGGCAAGCAGACCTGGTACGATGTGCGCGAGATTCCCGCCCGCACGAAGGACTTTTTCAAGGCGCTCTTCGATGTGCCCTCGACGTATGTGGGCGATCCGATCTCGCTCGACCAATCGGGCGATGTGACAGGCTAGCTGTGGGAAAACGTTCGCCCCGCGGAATGCGCGAGCCTACAGCTCGACGGCTTTGAGCATGTCGATGAGCTCTTGCTTTTTGTGCACGTCGAGCTTCGCGTAGATGCACTTGCTGTGCGTGCGGATGGTGTTCTCCGGGGACGTGATCTTGAGATCGGCGAGGGAATCTCCCTCAGGTGCGCCCGCAATGCGATTCTCGCTCGCGGCGTCTGCGGGCAGCTGGCCGAAGACGCTTCTTGCCGCACGCATGGGAGGGCGGCCATCGAGCATGATAAGCTCGATGTTCTCAGCGGACGGGTCGTGTCGAAGGACTCGCTTGAAGCCGCCTTGGCCGATGAAGAACATGAACCCCAGAAGGTACAGCGACACGAGCGCGGTCGTCGCCAAGGGGTCGATGCCCCAAATACGGACCTGTTCGGAGAAGGTACCTGCAAGAAACCCCACATCATGTAAGGTATATACGATGCCACCAAAGAAGCCGTAGATAAAGACCGGGTTGATGCCGCGGTCGCGCGAGGCCTGAGCACATTGAATCATCATGAGCATGATGACCACGCTGTAGACCGCGTAGAGAATCGCAGCTTGCCATCGGGCGTATTCGAGCGACGAGAAGGGCAGAAGGAGGAACGATGCGATCACGAAGGGGAACGCCACACGGTAGAGCCCGAAGTACATGATGGCGCCGTACACCGTTCCTCGGATGAGGTCGAGGTTTCCGCGGTCGGAGTCGAAGCTTGCGAACAGGCGCTGCCACAGCATGTAGAAGCCGGCCGATCCGAGTCCCAAAAACGCGCCACCAACGATAACGAGCGGAAGGGAGGCTCGCTCGAAGTAAATCGCGGCGATAAGGCAGTACAAGTAAGGAATCGCCATGACGACGGGATTCGCCACCGCGTTCAGCGAGATCACGCTCGTGCTTTTCACGACGCTTGCGCCCTCGGGCGCGGTAGCGTATGTGCTTATGTCGCTCCCTATCATTCGTGGGAGGCTCTCCGACGACGAACATCTCGGTCGTGCGCGCTTCGGTTGCGGCGCTGCTCGTGCTCGCGGGCATCTTCGTGATGCGTTTCTCCTTCTACATGATGCATATGACGGTCGGCATCAGCTTATAGCGCGCGGCAGTGAGCTCTTGGGCTAGCGCTTATCGTCATCGCTCCCCGCTTGTATCCCTTGCTTTCTTCCTGCCTCGCCCTGCGCGGGCGTCTCCGAAATACGTCCCCTTCGTAGTTTTTTGCGACGCTTTGCTCGCCCCCACTCCCTTTGTGGCTTGCCGCGGTATCATAAATGCCACATGTGTGGAATAACGTAGGAGGAACAGTGGCAAATCGGCCTTTAACGGCATCGTTGCTTTCAATCGTTATCGCGATGGGGGTCTGTTTGCCCGCTCCGGCGTTGGCGATCGATATGTCGCAAAGCGGGGCGGCAGCTCAAGATCGTGCATCTGCCCAGGAAAGCTCATCGAGCGAGAGCGGGCTTTCTGTCGATGCTGCCCGCGATGGGCGGCTCCTCGCGGGCACCGCAAGCGGAGTGGGGCTTCCTGCCGACGACGATCCCTCCCTGCCCGATGGTGCCTCATCGGGTACGTGCGGTGAGGACGCCACGTGGGCTTTCGATGCCTCGACGCGCACGCTTACGATCAGCGGCACGGGCAGCGTGAGCGATAATTCGGGCTGGCTGCAAAACGCCTACCTCATCAAGGGAGTGGTTGTCGAAGAGGGTATCACCGCCATCGGGCCGCGCATCTTCGAGCTCGGTACGTTCACCAGCGTGAGCCTTCCCGACACGTTGACCTCCCTAGGAGATGGCGCCTTCTCGGGATGCGCGGCGCTCACCTCGATTGAGCTTTCCGACAGCGTGCGCACAGTCGGCGCCCAGGCCTTCTCCGGTTGCGTGAGCCTTAAGGAAGCGACGCTCTCCTCGGCCCTTACCTCGCTCGGGGCGAGGGCGTTCATGGACTGCACGAGCCTCGAGTCGATAACGGAGCTCGGCGAGATCTCGGAAATCAAGGACAGTACCTTTAGCGGATGCTTGGCGCTTGAAAGCGTGTTGATTCCCTCAAGCGTCACCAAGATCGGCAGTGGGGCGTTCCGCCGCTGTGAGAGCGCGTTCGCAGGTGGCATTATCTTCCCTGCGGCGCTTTCCGAAATTGGAAACTCGGCCTTCCAGGGGTGCAGCAAGGTTTCCTCCATCGAGTTCACAGGCAGTGCGCCTCTTATTTCAAGCTCAGCATTTACGCAGGTCACAGCACGTGCGATTTTCCCTGTGGCGAATAGTACTTGGGGCGAGAGCGCTCGGAAGAACTACGGCGGGGACCTCACTTGGTACGTTCGCCGTGCCGATGGGTCGGTGGCGCTTGCGACGAAGGGCGCGGAATACGAGGTGGTCGACCTTTCGGCGGGGGCTTCCAAGGAGACGACTTACCTCAAGAACAACTCGGGGTACGCCTATCGCATCACCGTTGCGAAGGCTGGAGCCGTGCGCTTCGACTACGCCTGGACGCTTCCTTGCGGCCACAACTACTTCGCGGTGTCGATCGTGAACTCGAAGGGCGAGGAGGTAGTCGCCGACAGCGTGTACCATTCCTATGTTCAGAAGGACTGCACGCTCTCGCGCACGGTGAACCTGGAGCCGGGCGAGTATCGCATCGAAGTGACATACCGCGCGGGCCATCAGGGGAAAGAAGGCTCCTTCACGGCGCGCTATACCGCTGATGCGCCGTATTCCGACATGCCGGAAAGCTCCTGGTATCACGATGCGGTGCTCGAGGCATCGGCGATGGGCCTCATGACCGGCTACGGTGATGGGACGTTCGGCCCGTCCGACTCGCTGACACGCGCCCAGGCGGCAACGATCCTCTGGCGCTATTTCCAGCCGACGGCTTCCAAGAACTACAACGCCCAGGCGGCGACGAATCGTACGAAGATGGCCGACGTGGAATCCGGGTGCTTCTACACCGAGGCTGCGAACTGGGCGGTTGAAAACGGCGTGATCCACGGCGTGGAAAAGGACGGCGAGCTTTGCTTCGACCCCGATGCGAGCATCCCTCGCGAGCAGCTTTGCGTGATGATCGCGAACGCCGCGCACGAGCTTTGCGGGCGCAGTATTGAAGGGGCGAGCCGCGCGAAGCTTGAGGCCATGCCCGACGCGCAAAGCGTGCCGGAGTGGGCGGCGGACTCGATTGCGTGGTGTTTGAACGAGGGCGTGGTGAACGGCGTGGACGAAAGTGGGACACGCTACGTCGAGCCCGCGAGCATTGTCGATCGGGCGACGATGGCCCAAATCATGGTGAACGCGATAGATGCCGAGGCGCTCTCGCGCTAGAGGCTCATTGTCGCAGGCCCCTTGCGGTCGCTGGAAGCGCGCCCCTCGGTCGCTGGTCGTGTGCCCTGCGCTCGCTTGCCGCGAGAGGGAGCCGTTTCTCTAACTCCTGCCGCTTGTCTTCGGGAAGTCGGCGCGTCTTTTCGAGCACCACTTTAGCCGCCTGCAGTATTTCCCCCTCGCATTGTGCCGCCGCCGCGTTATCCTGTGCGGTAAACCTACCAATAGAAAGGGGATTCCATGTACAAAGTGCACTGCTTGAACAACATCTCGCAAAAAGGGCTGGCGCTCCTGTCGTCTGACTATGAGCTGACCGACGACGTGTCGGAGGCCGACGTCATCCTCGTGCGCAGTGCGAACATGCACGAGATGGAATTCTCCGACAACTTGAAGGCGGTCGCGCGCGCGGGCGCGGGTGTGAACAACATCCCGCTCGACGCGCTTGCCGAGCGCGGGATTCCTGTGTTCAACACGCCGGGCGCGAACGCAAACGCCGTGAAGGAACTCGTGCTGTGCGCTCTGCTTCTGGCCGCGCGCGATGTCGTGGGGGGCGCCGCATGGTGCCGCCACAACGCGGACGATGAGAACATCGCGAAGAGCGCCGAGAAGGCGAAGAAGCAGTTCGCTGGCACCGAAATCATGGGGAAGACGCTCGGGGTGATTGGCCTTGGAGCCATCGGGCGCCTCGTCATCCCCGCTGCTGAGGCGCTGGGGATGAAGACGGTCGGCTACGACCCGTTCCTCGATGCCGAGCGCGCAGCTACCATCTCCCAGAACCTCCGCTTCACCGACGACCTGCTCGACCTGTGCGCAAGCTGCGACTACATCACGATCCATGTCCCGGCAACGCCGAAGACGAAGGGCATGATCGGTGCGGACGAAATTGCGGCCATGAAGGAGGGCGCGGCGTTTCTGAACTTCTCGCGCGACACTCTGGTCGACAATGATGCCATGCGCGCGGGGCTTACGTCGGGCAAGGTTCGCCGTTACGTGACGGACTTCGCAACGCCCGAGGTCATGACGATGGAGGGCGCGCTTGTCCTTCCTCACCTGGGTGCATCGACCGCAGAGGCCGAGGAAAACTGTGCGGAGATGGCCGTGCGCGAAGTTATGGATTACCTGGAAACGGGCAAAAAGGTCCACTGCGTCAACTAGTTTTGCGCATCAACGGCCTGTGAAAACGAGCCGGTACCAATGCCGCGCTCAGCGCCCAGCCTTCCCACCTTACGCTCCTCGCGTGCGTTGCATGCGCTTTTGCGGGATGCTTGTGGAAGGCCGGGATTTGCTGGGTGCGGTTCTTTTTTTGGGCCCTATCTTTCACTCTTCGCCCGCTGGGCGGCCTCCACGGCGAGACGGATGCGGTTCTCCCTGTTCAGCGCCGATGATTCGGGGTCATAGTCGATGACGGTGATCGGCATATCGGGATAGCGCCGCGCGTATTCGTGGGCGAAGCCGCGGGCGTGCACATGCGCTTTCATGCAGCCGAAGCTCTGCAGGTAGATCACGCAATCGACCTCTTTGCGTGAGAACTCGTCCATCTGGTCGAGATAGCGGACGTCCTCGCAGAAGAGCTTGTCGGGGTCGGGCATCGCAACGTCGCACCCCAGGCGTCTCAACAGCTTTAAGATGGAATCGTTCATGAAGGCGTCGAAGCAGAGAAGCGGATTGCCGACAAGGCCGACGAGAACTCGCCTGGCGTCTTTCTCCCTGGGTGTGGCGGGTTTTTCGATGGGTTGCGGCCAGCGTTCTTCCTCTATGATTTCTGGGCAGCTTCCGTTGAGCCGCCAAACGGTATGGGCGAGCCCGTCAAGCAGGCAGCGGTTACAGACCAGCGGGATTCGCAATGCTTTGAACTGGGGATTCTCCTCAACTATTCGCAGAGTGCGTGCGATGAGAGCCGCTGCGGTAAAGCAGACGTCGCCTGGTACTTGGCGTTGCGCCACCTGTGCATCGACGGCGGATATACCCTCGCTCATGATGTTCGGAATACGCTCGATCTCACGGCTCGAAGCTTCGGGGGCCTCTACGTTTCCGGCGAAGCCTTCGACTGCGGCACGCTCCTTTCCGACATGCGATGTTGCGGCCAGGGCGCTGGTGGCTGGGCGGTCAATTGTGCATTCGCGCTTTTTCGGGCTCTCAGTGAGCGATCTTTGCGCGTTTCCTCCGCGGCGGCTCATCGACTCGATTCCCTCGGCCAGTGTACGAAGTCGGATATTGAGGTGCGCCTTGTCCGAAAGGTCGTCGATTTTCAGCGCGGTGAAGGGTTTGCCTGCCGCTTCGAGGATGTCGCGCGCGTCTTCGAGGCTCAGCGCGTCGTAGCCGCAGCCGAACGATTGCAGACACACGAGGTCGACCTGCGGATTCTCGGCAGCGAAGCGAGCGAGGCGTGCAAGGTGCTTGCCCGGTTTCCATGGCGGGCAATTCGGGTCGTGCGGTTGACGCGTCGCCCACGTGTCTAAGCTTGTGGGGCACAAGATGGCGAACCCCAACTTCGTAAGCATCATGTCGGTTCCCCTCATAAGGCGAGGGTCGGTGTGATAGGGGCGCCCGGCAACCACGATAGCGTGCCGCTGTGCGTCCTCGGCAAGCCAGTCGATCACCTTCCCATTCGCTCGTGCGATCGCATCGAAGAATTCCCTTTGCGACGCGAGCGCCTTTTCAAGGGCGCGGTCGAATTCTTCGCGGGAAAGCGGCGCGCCGTCAGGGCAGAAGCTTCCCACCTCGGAAAAGAGCGTCGAGAGGTCGTCCACATCCTTGGCAATGCGCGCCACCTTGAATGATGAAAGGTGGGGTCGCGAAAGCCGCACTTCCCCTTGCTCAAACGCGGGCACGGCATCTGCGAGCGCATCTGCATATTCGCATGACACCGCACAGCGCCCGATACGGTTGAAATGAGGCATGAAAATGATGTCCGCACCTGCGTTCATCAGGTCAAACGATCTCATATGCGCAATCTTTGCGGGAAAGCACGCACCTTCGGCGGGGACGGTTGCGAGCGCCGCTTGCTCGAACGAGGCTCCGCGAGCGTCGTCGGGCATGATGACGCTGAAACCAAGCTCTGCAAACAGCGCCCGCCAAAACGGCGTGTATTCGTAGGTTTCGAAGCAGTTCATGATGCCGATCGAGCGCGTCCCGCGGGCGCCGCCTTGCGCTACGCTCCCAACCGACTGCAGCAGACGCTGCTCGACGGCGATCGCGTTCGGGGCCTGGCGGGGGCGGGAGTGCTGCCCATGCCCTTCGACCGTGTTTGTTCCCTCGGCTCGGGCTTTTGGATCCCCGTTGCGCGAAAACTCGAAGTCATTCGCGTTACTGCATTTGTTTCCGCTGATAAAACGCCTACCATTCCCAAAATCGGCAATGGCGAGAAGACATGCGTTCGAGCACCCCGGGCATCGAGAGGAGAAGCGCTCGACGGACAGCGACTCAAGCTCGCGCGCGGAAATCATCGTGCTTCGCGGCGCTGCATACAAGTTGCCGTCGGCTTTCCCCATCGCATCATGGGTTCGCTCGCGCGCGATCAGCGCCGCGCCGATCGCTCCCATAAGATGGGCGGTCTCGGGGCGGATTGCCTCCACACCGCAAACCTTCTCGAACGCGCGCAGCACGGCATCGGACTTGAATGCCCCGCCCTGCACGACTATCTTAGGCCCCAGCGAGTCTATCCTCTCGGCGCCGATGATGCGGAACAGGGCGTTCTTCACCACCGAGTATGCGATACCTGCCGCCAAATCGTTGACGCTCGCCCCGATCTTCTGGGCATGCTTGACGCGGGATGACATGAACACCGTGCATTTCGTCCCCAGGTCAACAGGATGCTCCGAGGTAAGTGCGGCATCGTTGAACGCATAGGGGCTCAAGTGCAGCGAATGTGCGGTTCCCTCGATGAACGATCCGCAGCCGCTCGAACACGCTTCGTTGAGGATGGCGTTCGCCACCATGCCATTCTTGATCCAGAGTGCCTTCATGTCCTGTCCGCCGATGTCGAGCACGAACGTCGCGTCGGGCACAAGCTCCATTGTCGCGCGGGCGTGCGCCGTTGTCTCCACGATGCCCGAATCGATGCCGAGCGCCGCGCACAGCAGGTCCTCGCCGTATCCCGTCGCCGTTGCGTGTGCGACCCAAGCGGTCGTTTTGTCCGTGCCGTAGACGTGGGGGAGCGACCTTTCGAAATCGAGCAGCTCGTCGGTCGCGGTGGCGAGTGCGTCGCCCTGCACCGGCGTATAGCAGGAATAAACAAGGTTGCCCGCATCATCGATAACGGCCATCTTCACCGTGGTCGATCCCGCGTCTATCCCTAAGTAAAGCGGACCCTTGCAATCGAAGAGCCTCTTCCGAGGGAAATCGACCCGTGCATGGCGCTCCTTGAACGCCTCGCGCTCTTTGTTGGTTGCGAACAGTGGCTCAAGCCGCGTCAAGTCATCCTCCGGCGCATCCGCTTGTCGTATGCGCTCCTCGAGCTGTCCGAGCGATGTAGGCTTGCTCTCTGGCAGCTCCCCTGCATACAGTGCGGCGCCGTGGGCGGTGAAGGTGTGGGCCCAGCGCGGCCTAATGCCCTCGCCGCGTTTCAACCCAAGGCCAATCTGGAAACGCCTGACCAGGTCGGGAATGAATTGGAGCGGTCCGCCAAGGAAAATGACCTTCCCCTCGATGGGCCGTCCGCATGCGAGCCCGGTAATCGTTTGGCGCACGACGGCCTCAAGGACGCTTGCCGCAATGTCGCTCTTCTTCGCTCCAGCATTCAGGAGGGGGCGCACGTCGGTTTGCGCGAACACGGCGCATCGCGACGCAATCGGGTAGATGCGCGACGCACCGCCCGCAAGCCGGCTCATATCGCTCGAGCGCACGCCAAGCATGAAGGCAATCGTGTCGATGAACCCGCCCGTTCCTCCGGCACAGGTTGCGTTCATCCGCTGTTCGGGGTTGCCCGAGAGATACATCACCTTCGCGTCCTCGCCACCAAGCTCGATGACGGCGTCGGCGTCGGGGTAGAGCTCCCGCACGGCGCGCTCGGTTGCCAGAACTTCCTGCACAAACGGGAGCTTAAGCATCTCGGCGAGCGCGATGCCCGCCGATCCGGTGACGGTCGCCTTGCCGGGAAGGTCGCCATAACGCCAGACCAAGTTATGCAGAATATCGACAAGCGTCTCGCGGATGTTCGAAAGATGGCGGCGGTAAATCGAGTTCACCACGGTGCCATCTTCGTCGACGATCACGACTTTCACGGTCTTCGACCCTGCGTCGATTCCGAAGCGATAGGTTTTAGCGGGCTCCTCTGCCGTCATCTTCCGAGCGCCAACTTACGCGCTATCGACGCGGAGGGTTGTTCTCGGAGTCGTAGGCTTCGCGCCTGGCGGCCTCGACCATGCTGAGAAGCTCCTGCTGCGTATGGATATCGAGCTTGCGATAGATATGGTTGATGTGCGTCTTCGCAGTGCTCTTGGAGATGCAGAGCTGGTCTTGGATGAACGCCGCGTTATGGCCCTTCGCAAGAAGGAACATAACCTCGGTTTCGCGGCGCGAGAGAAGGTAACGGTCGGCAATCGCCTCGCACTGGGAATGGAAGCGGCCCTTCGCGCGGCGTCCTTCCTCGGCATCCTGCGGTGTCTCCTGAGGTTCTTCGGTTTCGGGAGCGGGCGCCTTCTCTGCGGCGGCGTCCTTCTCGTCCAGCGCGGCAATGTGCTTTTTCAGGGCTTCCGTGCCCTGATCAACGTTTACTCCTTCAGTTGGGGCGGCGACAATCGCCTTCACTTCGCGCTGGCGAGGGGACAGCACGTATCCGAGGATGAGCGCAAACAGAACGAGTAGAGCCCCGGAGCCGTAATCGGCTCCCGTGATCATGGAGCTGGCGTCGTCGATCGGTGTCATGGCGAAGAGTGTTCCGAAAAGAGAGGCAAGCGCAAGCGTGCCTCGTCCCGTGCCGAACACGAAAATGGGCGAAAGGCGGAACTCCTGCGCCAGGTCGGCGAAGAATATCCACATGAGCGCTTCAAAGCACATATATCCCGCGATGAGCGCGAGGCACGCGAGAAGCGAGCTCGGTGAATTGAGGAACGGCAGGGAAATCGCTGCGAGCGCGATGAATGGTAAAAGCGTCCGGAAGATGAGGTCCCAATGCCCCTCGTTCTTCGAAATGAAAATCGTTGCGATGGTGATGAACATGCCCAAACAGGCTGCGGCGCCCATGACAAGGAGCATCGTTAAGTCGGCGGCAGGGAGCACGATGTTGCTCGCAACGGTGCGCAATACGCCGAGAGCGAAACCGAAGATCGCTGTCGGGATAAGCATGCGGACAAGGAACTGCGCGGGCTTGACCGTCAACGGATGGAAAATCGGAATCTCGCGACGACGATAGTAGGGAATCGGCGTCAGGCGCCAGAGAATGAAAACCTCGGCGACGGGGAAGATGCCGGTTATGATGCCAGCGCAGAAGGGCGGCACCAAGTGAGTGAGAACCATGTAGAGGCCGATGCCGATAGCGACTGAGACGGCCGTGTTCAGGATGATGGTGCTGAACTCATAGCGTGCAAACGCCGTGCCCCACAGCACGACCATAAGACTCGATCCGATGCCCGTTGTCAATCCCGCGAAGAGCAAGGCAAGGGTGCCAAGGGGGCCTCCGATGGGGACGAGGAATGACGCGTAGGTGCCCAAACAGGTGAGCAGAGCGGAAAGCCCGAGAGCCCGCTTCGACACGTAGAAGCGCAAGAACATCTGATTGGTGACGCCAAGAGCGAGAAGGGCGATGCCGAAGAAGATCATCGAGATTACGAGCACAATGAGTGAGCAGGAATATGCCCCGTCGAAGAGCATGGTGAAGGGCGTGTCGGTCCCGAAAAACACGCCAGCACTGAACATGGCAGAGTAAATCCATGCCTGATGGAAGCCGTATCCGAGTGAAAGCGTATTAAGTTCACCCGAGGCGTCAGCGCCGTTTTCCTTGCCTGCGACCGTAATAGTGACATGCGGAAAAGTCGAAGCCATATGTTGTTCCCCTAAATGATGCGTTTGCGAGCTTCGTGATTATCTTCTTTTGTGCGGTAATTCTCAACCTAAACGTTCGATACTGCGTACGTAGCCATATTACCCTACTGAAGGTGGGTAATGCTGTCGAATGCGCACAATCTTGCTCAATTTCGTCCGCAGAATGGAACAAAAACAACACAGTGCTCATTTTCAAGAAGAAGCGAGCAAGTGCGATTTGATGAGGGCAAAAGTGGACAGATTTACGTGTGGATGTCGAAATATCAACCCGAGAGGTCGATACGATATGAGTAAAAATAACCTCATGGTTTGACGCTCATACCGTTTGCCTTACGTAAAGTACCGCTTGTCTGTTCGCCGGCGTTTTTATACCGCTGGCCGCAGGGGATAGATTGGCAAGTTGAAAGAGAAGTCTGAAAGGGGGATGCGCACGCACGGTTTCTCGCAGTGGATGCGAGAGGGCGCCGAAGCTTCTGCAATGGCCGGTATTGAAGAGTCACTACCCGTAGTTGCGGAATCTGAATTCTGGGGCACGTCCTTCGCACCATGTTCTTGCCGTTAGTGCAAATGGGGAGTAATTGCATGGCGGTCCGCCTAAGGGATATAGGCAAAGCCGCTCCGCTTGAGTCGGGATACTCAAGCATCTCACTTAAAGGAGGGACTAATGAACGGTAAGGAATTCACCGTTTCAGAGGTTGTAGACCATTTGGGAGTTAACGGCCACACGTGGCTTATGTTCTTCCTCATGATCTTCGCTATGATTTTCGATGGTTACGACTTCATGGTCGTTAACACCACCAACCTGTTCGTTGCACATACGTTCTGGCCCGACAACCCGAACCCGGGTGCTCTCATGGGCTCGCTCACCACGTGGGGCCTGCTCGGCATGGTTCTCGGCGGCGCAGTCGGCGGTATTCTGTCCGACAAGATCGGCCGTAAGAAGATGCTGACCATCGCCGTTATCTTCTATGGTCTGTTCACCCTGCCCCAGGCTTTCGCGAACGACCTCGTGTTCTTCGCAGCGTTCCGCCTGATCGCCGGCTTCGGCGTCGGCTCCTGCATCCCCATCGTCACCACCGTGTTCTCTGAGACGATTCCGTCCAAGCAGCGCGGCGTCTTCGTGACGATCGGCATGGCGGGCATGGTTGCTGGCTGGGTTCTCGCTGGCGTTGTCGGCAACCCGATCTGCAACACCGCAACCCCGATTCTCGGCGGCTTCACCAACGAGGTCACCTACCTCAACGCTGATGGTTCCTCTGCCACCATGTACGCCAACTGGCGTCTCTGCTACCTGATCGGCGCTCTGCCCATCATCTACGGAATCGTGCTTCACTTCTTCATGCATGAGACTCCGCACTGGTACGCCAACGCCGGCCGCATGGAAGAGGCTTGCAAGGCGCTCAACCATCTGCAGCGCTCCGCTGGCCAGGAAGAGACCCACTTCGACCCGAAGCTGCTCGTCGTTCCGCCGAAGCCCGCTAAGGCCTCCCCGAACATCCTGTTCTCCAAGAAGTTCATCGTTCCGACCGCTGCTATCTGGACTGCTTACTTCGTTGGCCAGTTCTGCGTGTACGGCATGAACGCATGGCTGCCCACCTGGTTCAAGGGCATTGGCTACACCCCGTCTGAGGCTGTTGCACTTCAGACCTGGAACAACGTTGCCGCTATCGCCTCCAACTGCTGCGTCGGCTTCGTCGCTGACCGCATCGGCCGCAAGCGCAACCTGGCGTTCTCTTGGATTTTCTGCATCGTCGCGATTGTCATCTGCTCCGTGTTCGTCGTCCCGAACAACTTCGGTCTGTCGATCGCCCTCATGCTCCTCTTCGGCTTCGCTCTGAACTACGCCATCACCGCTGTTCAGCCGCTGATGCCTGAGTCCTACCCGACCGCAATCCGCAACACCGGCGTTTCGTGGTGCCAGGCGTTCGCCCGCTTCGGCGGCTCCGCCTCCTCGATCGTCCTCGGCGGCATCGCTGGTATGGCTATGTTCCAGACCGCTGAAGGCGCTACGAACTGGTCGTCGGTTGTTCTCGTCCTCATCGTTCCGTTCGTTCTCGGCTTCATCTGCTGCCTCCTGTTCGTCAAGGAAACCGGCGGCAAGTCCATGGACGAGCTCGCTGGCGACGGCAGGACCGATGCTTCCGACACCGGCATGACGAACTTCATCATCATGCTTATCGTGATCGCGTTCCTGTTCATCACCTGCATCGTGTGCCCGCTGGCCGTTCAGGGTTGGTCGAAGAACCCGATTGCTCTGCCTCTCATGGCTGTCGGCGTTCTGCTTCCGTTCGTCTACTTCTTCATCCTCGCTACCCCGTATCGCAAGGCTTACTTCGAGAAGTAGCGCAAGTTTGGAAAGTAACCCATTCGGTTGCATCGAGAACCCCCGCTTCGGCGGGGGTTCTTTTGTTTGTTGGAGGCGCAGCGAGCTACGATGGCGCTCTTGAGCGGTAGGCGCTATCTGGGTACTGCCGTTCTCCTCTAAAGAGGCGGCCCCGGAACTTCAAGCTCCGGGGCCGCCGTCATCTATTTCGATATCGTATTGTTGCCAGGTGATTGCCCAGCTGAAAACTGGGGGCGTACTAGCCGAGGGGATTGCCCTCTTCGTCGTAGAGCTTCTCGTAGGGGACGCCCTTGGGCTGGATGAAGTCGAAGAACTTGCCGAAGGTGCCGCGTTTCTTTCCGCCGCGCTCGTCTTCGTCGGGGTCGCTTAAGCCCTTGTACTCCTCTTTGATGCACATGGCCACCGTAGCCTCGACGGCAATGCGCAGCGTCGCCGTGTCGCGAGCGGTGACTTCGAAGCATTCGCCATGGTTCTTAAATGGCGTAACGCGAACGTGGACTTCGTTCTTCTTCTTCTTGATTTGGAAGAAGTCGACTGGCGGTTTGCTCACGCTACCATGGATGTCCCACAGCATGCCCTCGACATAGTAGTGCTCCTTGATGACGCGGGTTTGGAACTCGTATTCGAAGCGATCGTGGCGCAGATAGTAGTTGAGCGCCTTGTTGTCGGGTCTGATTTGCCCGATCTGACCGCCCATGCGTCCGATCATCGCGATGCGGTCGGACTCTTTCTCCCAAGGGCCCTCGAAGCGCAAAGCTCGTTCTCCGTCGCTATACCAAACGTCGAAATCCTCGTGTTTCGCGATAGCGTCGACGGGGAAGTACATTTTGTTGAACTTGGGCATAAAGCTCCTTCGGGTAGCGCCAAAACGTTAGTGAAAAGTATAGTGCAAGACGTGATTTCGTCGCTTTGGGGCTCGGCAATCCCATAGATTTAGCTTCAAAAGCTACCGTTATTCTTGCTTCTTGATTTTATCATAGGAACGCCCCATATAGTGGATTATGTCCTATACGTTTTCCCTGATTAGATGAGGAAATTCAACCTCGAAGGATGATGGTGAAAATATAAAGACATCCTATTGTGATGATGCATTTCCCTGCTCGACCTATAAACTAAAGATGCTTTGATAACAGAGCTTAGATATCGATTGCTCAATTAACGGATTGGGAAGGTCCAGAGCAGCCGATGTCTACGTTCGGACAAAGCGGAAGGTAATCGAAGCGTCAATCCGGCGGGGATGACGTTTTGAAAAAAGGATGCCCGAAGTTTTTGGTATGAAGCCGAATCTTCGGGAAGCTACAAAGGAGGATTGTTATGTGTTTTCGTCCTGCAGACGCATCGGCTGGCTCGAACAAGTGCCCGCACTGCGGCAAGGTCATCCAGGCTATGGGCGGCATGGTTCTCAAGAACTGCCCCTTCTGCAAAGGTGATCTGACGGCTGCTGCTCCTGGCGCTCCGGCTGCCCCCGGTGCTCCGGCTGCTCCTGGTGCCCCCGCGGCTCCCGGTGCCCCCGCGGCTCCCGGTGCCCCCAAGGCTCCTGGCATGTAAGAAGCCACTCGTTCCGCAACGTAATAGTTGTAGTACGATTTTTCAAAGACTGGTCCAGAAAGCTTCTGGACCAGTCTTTTTTATTCCCTGAAATGCCCTCTAAGGTACAATGAACTGCATGAACAGTGTAAATTCAGCAACGCAGAAATCATTTCCGGCATAAAGGAGGAGCTGTGCAGGTTAAAGACAGAGTTCGCGAGGACGATGGGGAAAAGCAGGAGTTGGTTCTGACCCTCGTTGCGTCCGCCGACGAAGTGAAGGAAGCGGCAGACAAGTTCTTCGCCGAAATCGCTCAGCGCGATATTCCTGGGTTCCGCAAGGGCAAGGCGCCTCGCGCGGTTCTCGAGCAGAACGTTGGCGGCCACAAGAACGCCATGGGCGGCGTCGCCGAGATGCTCATCAACGAAAAGGCCTTCAAGGCGCTTGATGATGCGGACGTGATCTTCGTAGGGGAACCGGATTTCAACGTTGATAACGATGTCGTCGAGGGCCAGCCGTTCACGTTCACTGTCTCCGGCGCCGTGGTGCCGCAGATGAAGCTTTCGAGCTACGACGGTGTTTCCATCGAAATGCCGCCTGACGAGGCTACCGATGCGGAGGTCGAGCGCCAGCTCAAGCACCTCCAGGATGTCTACCATACCTTTGAAAAGATCGACGACCCCGATCACGTTGCGGAAATGGGCGACGTGGTCTCGGCTACTGTGACGGTTACGCAAGACGGCAACGCCGTGAACGGCCTTCGCTATGCGACGCGCATGATCGAGTTGGGTTCTGGCTCCATGCCCGCGTCCTTTGACGAGCATCTTGTCGGCAGCAAGCTTGGCGATACTCTCGAATTCGATTTCGAGGCGAAAGACGAGGAGGGCAACACGCAGTTCGGTGATGGCCAGCTGCACGCCAACGTCGAGATTCAGGAATTCCGCCGCAAGATCGTTCCCGAGATCGGTGATGAGCTCGCGGCCAAGGTGGGCTGCATGGACGCCGAGGATATGCGCAAGCAGATGCGCCACCAGATCAATCAGCACAAAGAAGCCGAGCTTCTGGGCCTTATGGTGCAGCGTGCGGTTGACGCGCTCGCCGATCGCCTTGTCGGCGACGTTCCGCAATACTACGTGGACTTCATTCGCCAGGACGTCGGGCGCGAGATGATGCAGAGCTTCGAGAAGCAGGGTACCTCTCTGCAGGAGTGGCTCCTCAACAACAACGGCAAGGCCGACGAGATCAAGGAGAACGTGACGCAGGAGGCGATCCGCCGCGCCCGTATCGATTGCGCCCTCGAGGCCCTCATTGCCGAGAAGGGCATTGATGTCACTGAGGAAGACATCGAAAAGGAACTTGCCCAGGAAGATGACGCCATCGCAACGCGCGAGAAGTGGGAAAAGGCGAACCGTATGGCAGAGCTTCGCAAGGTCTGCCGCCATTCGAAGGCTTCTCGCTGGCTTGTGCAGACCGCAGAAGTGACCGTAGTCGACGAAGAGGCTTAAACCAGTATAGAAACGCTCAGGCGCGCTGCGGCACCTTGGCCGGGCGCAGGAAAAGGGAGATGAACATGGATCTTGGATCTACCGTAACGCTCGTGTACACGGGCAAATTGGAAGATGGTACCGTTTTCGGCTATGCAACCGAGGAGAACCCCATGGTTTTCCAAACGGGCATGGACATGGCGATCGACGGCTTCGAGAAGGAAATCCTCGCCATGGAAGGCTTCGAAGGCGAGAAGAAAACCTTTACCGTCGGTCAGTACGATGCGTACGGCGAGTACCTCGATGATTACGTCGCCGTCATCCCAACGCACCAGATTCCCAAGCGCGATATCAAGGTTGGTTCTCGTCTGTGGATGGCCAACGACGAGGGCGAACCGACGCTCGGCACCGTCATCGAGATCGAGGGCGGCAACGCCAAGTTCGACTTGAACCACCCGCTCGCAGGCAAGGACCTCACCTTCGAGGTAGAGATCAAGAGCGTCGAGGCGGCTCCTGAGAACTTCGTCTCGGAGCACGAAAAGCGCCAGCACATGAAGGAGCAGTCGAAGCTCCTCGGCGGCGACCAGGGCGAATCCTACCGATAGCGCTTCGCCAAAGCTGCGCATTCATACCCAAGTGAAGCTGGAGGTCCTCGCAGTTCAATGCGGGGGCCTCCTCGCGTCTTAGAAGAGCTGAGGCGAGCCTTGCTCAGGCGAAAGAAAAGCCGCTGCAGTTATGCAGCGGCTTTCGCATGCAGGGGGGAGTGTAGAGGCGCTTACAGCGTGACGAAGTTCTCGGGGAACTGCTTGTTCGCGTTCAGCACGTCCTTGCTCGTGTCACCGTAGCGCAGCCATTCGGTGTCTGTTGCCTTGCGCTTGATCATGGCGTTCTCCATGATTTCCTTTAGCGCCTTGGTCTTGCGGGCGTATTCCTCCATTTGGGGAAGTCGCCCATCGAGCTCGATCTGGCGGCGCTTGTAAGCCTTGTCCTGAATGGAGTCGCCCGGAATGATGGCGTAGAAGTCCTCGGCCTCGAGCGTGTAATTGGCATGGTCGGCGTATGCAGCTAGAGCGGAATCCTCCTTCAGGCTTTGGATGGTGCGCTCGCGAACGTCGGCATCGAGCTGCTCGGGCGTAATGCCGCGCTGCTCACAGAACTCTTCCTTCGTCATGCCCTGGCGACTAATCATCTCTTCCATGCGCATCGTCGATGCATAGAGGGAGTTCTCCACAAGATCGGCGGGAAGTTCCTCGACGAGGCGCTTGGAGAGTTCCTTACAGATAGCATCCTGGTCGGCAAGTTCCTGAACCTCGCGATTGTCACGGTACATGTTGTAGCGGATGAAAATCAAAAGCTCGTCGACCGATTTGAAATCTTTGCAGTGGGCGTTAACCCAGCCGTCGGTCAGCTTCGCCTTCTCGCCTTCCTTGCAGATGTTGATCTCAAGCCAGCGGACAGCGGTCTCGCGGATCGTGTCTTCGGGAATGCGGACTTCCTCGGCGATCGCGTAGACGGGATCATAAGAAGTAAGGGTGAATTGCTGAGTGGCCATAGTGCGTTCCTCCCCAAAAAACCGGGTCGTGTATCAGGCCCGGGACGTAGCGTGGATATCTTCATACGTAGTTGGTATCAGACAGCATGAATACCGCTTCTTATTGTACCAATGGATGGTGTCATGCAGCGTGTGATTCCGCGCCTTTTCATACCCGATTTCAGGGGAGCGAAGCGAAATGCCAAAAAGTTGAAAAATGGGCATGCCGTTCGCGGAATTATTTATGACCAGGGGAAATAGAGGGTCGTATTGAGAAAATCAACCTGAAAGGATGAGGTTGAACTGCCCAAAAACAACCCGCTGATTCGATTCCAAGCCCCGTAATGTCTCTAATATGAAACGTGCCTTGAGGCGGTGACGCGAGGAAGCAAGACAGCGGCTTCCAAGCGGCCCCGCTCGGTAAATGTGGAGAAAGAAATTGGCGAGGGAAAAGGAAGGAAGAAGACTATGGCATATGGTAAGCAGTGGCGTACCGAGCTTGAAGACGGTACCGTAGTCACTCGTAGCAACACTTGGTCTCCTCCGGGATCTCACCCGGTTGGATACGGTGTCAAGGTCGTTACGAAGGGCGATCAGCTCATCCGTATCGAAGGCGATGACGATAACCCGATCACCACTGGTCGTGTTAACGCCCTGAACCTTGCTCTTCGTGAGTACACCCATTCTCCGAATCGCGTCATCTACCCGATGAAGCGCGCATTCGAAGATCGCGGCAAGGACAAGTGGGAGCGCACCACTTGGGACGAGGCAATGGACACGATTTGCGAGAAGGTCCGTTACTTCCAGAACACCTACGGCCCCGAGTCCATCGTTTGCTTCGGTGGTACCGGCCGTGAGGCTTGCATCTACTACTACGCGCTGACGTTCTCCGTTCTGCAGTCGCCCAACTGCTGCTACACGCAGTCTGGCTGGTCCTGCTACGGTCCTCGTTGCTCCGTCTCTGACTACGTGCTCGGCGCAGGCTATCCTGAGCTCGACTACGCTGGTCACCTGCCCGGTTCTTATCATGACCCGCGTTACACGCTGTCCAAGTGGGTTGTGGTTTGGGGCAAGGAGCCGCTGCCCTCCAACGGTGACGGTTTCTTCGGCCACTGCCTCGTCGACATGATGAAGCTTGGCACGCACATCATCTCCATCGACCCCCGCATCACCTGGGTCGGCGCTCATGATGGCAACATCAACCTGCAGGTTCGTCCGCAGACCGACACGGCTCTCGCACTCGGCCTCATCAACCTCCTCTTCGAGAATGATGAGTACGATCACGAGTTCGTCGAGAAATGGATTTATGGCGTTGACGAGCTGAAGGCTCGCGCCGCTGAGTATCCCGTGGACAAGGTCGCCGAGATCACCACGGTCGACGCTGAGGATATCAAGCGCGTCGCCCACATCATCGGCACCGAGCGTCCTATCGGTTGGGCTTGGGGTCTGGCATTCGACCAGAACAAGAACGGCGTTCAGCTGTCCCAGTCCTTCATCATCCTGGCTGCTATGTGCGGTTCTATCGACCGTCCTGGCGGACTTACCCTTGGTCCTCCGTCGGCACTTCTCGGCAAGTGGCGCATGGAGCAGCGCGGCGCTATGACCGACGAAGTTTGGTCGAAGCGTATCGGTGCTGCGCAGTGGCCTGGCCTGTCCACCGGCATGGCTACCACTCAGCCTGACGAGACCCTGAACACCATGGAGACGGATCAGCCGTACGCTCTGAAGATGGGCTGGTTCAACAGCTCCAACTTCCTGACGCCGACCTGCTCCGCTCAGCCGAAGCGTTGGCACAAGGCTCTCCAGAAGCTCGAGTTCGTCGTCATCCAGGACCTCACCCAGACGCCGACTTCCATGGCTCTCGGTGACTACTTCCTGCCCATGTCCACCTGGGCTGAGCATGACGGCATCGTCCTCACCCACTATGGCCGCAACACCGTGTTCATGGGCCCCATGAACAAGGCTCTCACGGTTGGCGAGTGCAAGTCCGACATCGAGATCTGCCTCATGTTCGGTCAGCGCCTCAACCCCGAGTGGTGGCCGTGGTACAAGCCTGCAGACGGCAAGTCGCTTGACCTCGCTGCTCTGCAGCAGGCAGTTGAAGACTTCTTCAGCGATCAGCTCAAGGAACTCGGCTTCGACTGGAAGACCTTCCAGGAGCTCGGCCTTTATCAGCCTGGTGCTCATGGCTTCGAGTACGAGAAGTATGAGAAGGGCATGCTCCGCTTCGACGGCGCTCCCGGCTTCAACACCATCACCGGCCAGATCGAAGCCTACTCGATTCTTTACGAATCCTGGGGCGAGGATCCGCTGCCGTACTACGAGGAGCCGAACTACAGCCCGATTAGCAAGCCCGACTTGGCTGGTCAGTATCCTCTGATCTCCACCTCTGGTTCTCGTCGCTACAGCTCCTTCCATTCTGAGCATCGTCAGGTTCCGTCCCTGCGCCAGATCGATCCGTGGCCGTGGTGCCAGATCAATCCGGAGACCGCTGCAGAGTACGATGTGACCGACGGTGACTGGATCGAGGTCTACAACATGTTCGGCGAGGCTCGCTTCAAGGCAGAGATCACGCCGGTCATAAAGCCTGGTATCCTCAACTGCGCTCACGGCTGGTGGTTCCCTGAGCAGGACGGCGAAGAGCCCAACCTGTTCGGCGTTTGGAAGTCCAACTTCAACAGCCTCGTGCCGCATCAGAACATTGGTAAGCTTGGCTTTGGCGCTCCGTACAAGGGTGTTATGTGCAACATCCGCCGCGTCCATAGCCTGAACTCCGACGACTAAGAAAGGAAGTGGCATAAATGGCAGATCAGAAGTACGCACTGCTCGTAGACTACACGTACTACTCCGGTAACCATGCCGCCGAGATCGGCTGCAAAGAAGAGCTTGGCCTTCCTCTCGAACAGTTCGGTATCAAGGAAGTTCAGGTTGGTCCCTTCAAGAAGGGCGAAGGTAACGACGGCGACGCTTGGGAGTGGTTCTACATTCCTTGCCCGACGTCCATCTTCTCCGAGCATTGGGGAACCAATGGCGACAAGGCCGGCCAGCGTCCGCTCGCGGTGCAGGTTGACGAGTCCGCTTCGATGTACTACGGTACCGTCGAAGAGATGGTCGCTAAGATGGCAGAGTTCGATCGTCCGATGGTTCTCTTCCAGCTGTAACTCTTTAGTGTGTTAAGATGTCCGTGGTCGCTAGGCGACTGGCGACCACGGCATCGTGCGATAGACCAATAAGGAGGGAAAACATGACTCGCGATGAATTTTTTGAGCTCGACGCTGCAGCAGCAGCTGCTGAGCTGAACGCAGGCCTCGAGGCTGGCAAGAGCAAGGACGAAGTCCTCGCTGATCATGGCATTGCTCAGGCTGACCTTATGAAGGCTCAGATCTTCTTCGTGAAGGACAAGTTCATTGCTCGCGCTTGGGGTGGATACACCTCTACGAAGCGTACCGGCAATGAAGCTGGCGACACCGCTAATGGCGTTGGCGCCTCCGATCCTTCGAAGGGCTACAACGGCATCTAGTTCCCTCCAGGGGATGTTTTTCTAGGGGCCTGATTTAAGCTCGCTTAAGAACCTCTTCGCAAGAAGGGGTTCTTTTTTTGTCCCGAAAATGGGGATGAAACGATTTCAGCCATACTGTTCCACTAGCTTCGACCTGCTCAAATGGCGATTTTCCAATGATAAGATACTTCCATCAGAAGAGTTATGCGTTTTCGCGCTACCTACTCAAGGAGGATTGCTTTCGATATGGCTATGACGAATGAAGAGGAAATTCGCGCTGAGGTTGAAGAGCTCGGGCGTCTTACGGAAGCTCAAGAAGATATTCTGTACAACATTGCTTTGAAACAGGACGAGCTTGGCCGCGAGGCGACGAATATGTTGCTTGAGAAGGTTGTCGACAGTGAAATTTATCAGCCGATGATTGATCGCGAGATGCTGACCTACGAGGTCTTCAACAAGGGTGGAAAACATGAGATTGCCTGCTTGTATGTAACGCTCAAGGGCATGCGCTATTGCATCACGTTTGGCGATGAGATTTCTTCTCGTCGCCCGGTCGACCCTGCGGGCGTTCCCCGAAAGTAATCGCATTTTTCGAAAATGGCCCGGCACCCTCGCGTCGGGCCATTTTGTCTATTCTGGGGAATGCAACGAGATTGGACGGGGGCTATTCTTGGGTTGCCCCTTGCGACGCATTGCGTTCGTTAGTTGATAGTTGCTTTGAGGTGCGGGAATGGCAGACGGTCTATTAGGGATTCCTCGTATCGCCTACGCGAAGGCTCAGGTGAATCGTAACAAGTCGCTCGATGTTAGCAAGCTCGATGTGAGCTTTGGAGGTTTTACCCCTATGCCGCTCAATGACGGAATGGCGACAAGGGAGCAGGTCCTCTCGACTGAGGCGCGAATTCGTGAGCGCCGTGAGGCTGCTCTGCGAGCGCAGGCCTTGCAAGATGCCTGTACCTCAGACTCTCGTCATTTCGTCGACGATGCTGGCACGGACTGGGAATACGTCGTGTTGTCGGGGTCCTCGATCCGCATCGAGCGTTGCTCGCATGCGGAAGGCGAGGTTGCAATCCCCGATTCAATCGAGGGTTTGCCGGTTCGCTCGCTGGCGCCCGATGCTTGCTCGAGCTTAGAAGATGTGACGTCGATTGTCGTACCAGAGGGAGTGCTGTTTATCGGGGGCTGCGCTTTTCGTTTCTGCAAGCGTTTGGAATGCGTCGTGCTTCCGCGTAACCTTGCCACCTTCGAATCCGACTGGTTTCGTGGATGCCCCTCCCTTTCGAGGCTGCGCATGCCGGGGCTTTTGGAAGAGGTTGGACCAAGCTTGTTCGACATTCCCCATCTTGAGTACGTCGAGTTCGGTGCGGCGCTTTCCCGCGTTGAACCGGGAACGTTCCAGAAGAGTCGGCTGATTGGAATATCGATCGATTCTGAAAATCCTTGGCTGCAGACCGATGGTGCTGCAATCTACTCGAAAGACGCCAAAACGCTCTTAGCGCTTGCGTGCCCCTTGACCTCCTACGCTGTTGCGCCTTCGTGCACCATGATCGCGCGGAAGGCGTTCAGTTCTTTCTGCAATCTCGCGCAGGTGGAGTTGCCAAACAGTGTTGAGGTGATCGGTCCTTATGCTTTCGCCCGTACTGCGGTGCGTACCTTCGAGGCGCCTTCCGCTTTGAGGGAAATAGGGGAGCGCGCGTTCTTCGCCTGTGCCTCCCTTGAAAGTATCTCGCTCAACGAGAAGCTGCAGGTCATTAAGGCGGATGCGTTCAGCAATTCGGGCATCTCGAGCCTGAGGATTCCGAACAGCATTGTCGAAATCGGCTACCCCGTTGCTGCGCGGACATCGCTGGTCTACGCAGGCGAGGATGCAACGTTTACGCTGGATCCCGGTTCGGAGCGGCTCATACTCGACGAATCTGGCGCCCTCTATGAGCTTCAGGGCGATGGTATGAAGCTGCTGTGTCTGTTCGATAGCGAGGCGAAGCGATTCGAGGCTGCGGAAGGAACGACGGAGGTGGCCCCGGGGGCGCTGCTCAACCATGCCGCGCTCGAAGAGGTGGTGCTGCCCGAAGGCGTTCGCATTATCGGTGCCGCTGCATGCAAGGGCTGCCGAGCGCTGCGACGTATTGCCATTCCCGGAGGAGTTGTCGAAATGGGCGCCGAGGCGCTCATGGATACGGCTCTTGAATCACTTCATATCCCTGCTTCGCTTGAGAAGATTGGGGAGAACGCGCTTGTCACTTACAATGCGCACAACGGGAAGCGCCAGCCGACGCTTCGCAAGGTCACGGTGGCGCAGGGCAATGCTCGCTACGAAGAAAAGAACGGCATGCTGCTCGAGAAATGGAGCAACGGCAAAGCCCGCGTCGTGGTAAACACCGATTCTCGGGAATGCGTGAGAATCCCCGAGGAAGTCGTCGCCATTGCGCCCTACGCTTTCAACGGCGATAGGAACATTCGCGAGCTCTACCTGTCCAATCGAATCAAGCTGGTGGGGATGCGCGGCCTTGCCTTCCAGTGTTTCATCGAGCTGATTCATATCGATCTTGAAGAGCCAATTGAGGGTCACACCTGCTTTGACGTGCGCTTTCCCGAAATCGACCGAAGCGTCAAGCAAATCGAGCTTGCATTCAGCGTCCCCGACCATGTGAGCGTTGAGGCGATTCTCGACCATTACGACGGGTCGATTGTGAGCGGATCGAGCTACGATGCGATGGTTGACGGCGGCATCGGCCTATACGACCAGAGCAAGATGATTATCGCGCGCCTGAAAGACCCCGTTCTCATGACGCCTTCGAACAGGAGCATGTGCGATCGCGTGATGAGGAGCAATCTCGTCGACATCATCGTGCAGGCGGCGCGCCATGATGATCGGCAGGTCGTGGATGACATGCTTGATTTGGGTTATCTCACAAAAGATAATATCGATACTGTAGTCGAGCGCGCGGGTGATGTGCAGGATGCCGCGATGACAGGATACCTTCTTGAAGTGAAGCGCCGGTTCTTCGGCAGCCAATTGATGGACTTCGATTTGTAAGGGGGCGACATGTCGACGCAGGAGACAATAGCTGACGCGAAGCTTGCGCGACGCGCGCGCGAAGACGAGCTCGCCCGAGATATCCTCGAAGAATGCCGCGTCCAGCTCATGCTGAAGTTCCGTTTCATGGATATGGCTCTTTGGCGGATGGAGAACGTACCGATTCGTGCGGGGGTGCGGTATCCGCTGACCACTGATGCGCGCCGTGTGGCGTTCGATCCGCCGCGCGTGATCGCGCGGTTCGAGGAGGGCTTCGACGAGCTCATCCGCGACTATCTGCATATGGTGATGCACTGCATCTTCCGCCACCCGTTCGATAAGGACCACCGAAATCGCCAAGCTTGGAACCTGACGTGCGATATCATCGCCGAAAGCGTAGCGCTCGATATGTGCGCGGGGCGATTTTCCTCCCCGCAGGACGCCGAGCGGATTGAAGCGCTCGACAGGATAAAGATGCTGACGGGAAGCCTTCTTCCCAATAAAGTATATGCGCTGGTGAAAGGTATGGTTCTCACGCCTTCCGGACAGCAGTACCTCGGGATGGGCCGCTCGACGCTCAACGATTGGGTCGCACTGTTCGAGAGAGACGATCATTCGGCATGGCCGTCGAATGCCGATGAGGATTCGCCCACTGAGCGTCGTGAGGCTCAGAAGCCGGAAGAGGTGAGCGAGCGCGATTCCGGCGAAGCACCCGAGTCCGATGACATGGAGCTTGAATCTGCTGGCGGTGCCGATGAGCCAACCGACACGGACGATAAAAGGGATGATTCGCAAACCGAACAGGCGGAAGATGCGGCGGACGATATCGACGATGCCGAGGATGGAGAAGGCGACAGCGCCGAGCCCGTTCCGCTGACCAGCGAGGATGAGGAACGTGAGCATTCCGAGGACGACGAGGCTGAGCGGGAATGGGAGGAAATCTCGAAGGAGATCGAGATGAACCTCGAGACGTTCTCGAAGGAATGGGGCCGCGAATCGGATAGCCTGATGCAGCATCTGTCGGTGGCGAACCGCAAGGTGTACGACTACACGGAGTTTCTGCGCAAGTTCATGACGATGAACGAGGAAATGCTGCTCAACCAGGACGAATTCGACTACATCTACTACACCTACGGCATGGAGCTCTACGGGAACATGCCGCTTGTCGAGCCGCTCGAGTATAAGGTGACCGATCGGGTGCGCGAGTTCGTCATTGCTATCGATACGTCGGGATCGGTACGGGGTGACTTGGTGCGTCGCTTCATCAAGCACACGTTCGACATCTTGAAGGAGTCGGAAACCTATACGACCGAGGTCAACGTGCATATCGTGCAGTGCGACGCGCGCGTGCAGTCCGATACGCGGATCACCGATATCAACGAGGTCGACAAGCTCATGGAGGACTTCGTCATCAGGGGATTCGGCGGGACCGACTTCCGTCCGGTGTTCGACTACGTCGAGACGCTGCGCGATCGCGGTGAGCTGGCCGAGATGAAGGGTCTTATCTATTTCACGGACGGCCTGGGGAGCTTCCCCGAAAAGCCGCCCGATTACGACACAGCGTTCGTATTCATGGACGAAGAGGGGCGTGACCTTCCGCCAGTGCCGCCCTGGGCGATGAAGGTCGTCATCGACGAGGCGGGCATCAATCGGTTCAAAAGCCAAGGCATCCGCTAGCTGCGGGCGCGTGAAAGGACGGGCACTATGAATATCGTCTCGGCGAAACAGCAGGTGAAAGACACAGTTGAGGCATACTTGAAGAGGGATGACGCGGGGCTGCTCTCGATTGCCTCCGTGCACCAACGGCCGATTTTCTTGGTGGGCGCGCCGGGAATAGGCAAGACCGCCATCATGGAGCAGGTCGCCCGCGAGCTGGGCATCGGCATTGTGTCGTACTCCATGACGCATCATACGCGCCAGAGCGCGCTCGGCCTTCCCCATATCGAGCATCGGGAATTCGAGGGGAAGGAATTCGATACATCCGAGTACACGATGTCGGAGATCATCGCGGCGATTTACGATTACATGGAGCGCACGGGGTTGCGCGAGGGCATCCTGTTCCTCGACGAGATTAACTGCGTTTCGGAGACACTGTATCCTTCGATGCTCCAGTTCTTGCAGTTCAAGACGTTCGGCAAACACAAGGTGCCTGAAGGATGGGTCATCGTGTGCGCGGGCAACCCGCCCGAGTACAACCGCTCGGTGCACGAGTTCGACATCGTGACGCTTGACCGTTTGCGCGAAATCGATGTCGAGCCCGACTACGGCGCGTGGAAGACCTATGCTTCCGAAGCGGGCCTTCACCCCGCCGTGACCACGTTCCTCGAGGCGAAAAAGGACTGCTTCTACAAGGTCGAATCGCGACCAGGCGGCGGCAAATCGTTCGTTACGGCACGTGGTTGGGAGGATTTGGCGAAGGTCATCTCGCTGTACGAGCAGATGGGAAAGCCGGTGAACCGCGATTTGTTCGTGCAGTTCCTGCGCGACGACGACATTGCCGACCAGTTCACCGTGTACTACTCGCTGTTTGAGAAGTATCGCTCCGATTATCAGGTGGGGTCGATTCTTTCCGGCACTGCGACGCCGTCCATCAAAGATCGCGCGAAGGCAGCGCCCTTCGACGAGCGCATTGCGCTTCTTGGCCTGATGATCGATACGTTGTCGGCGGACTGCTCGAAGGCGCTCGATCAGGAGGGCATAGTTGTGACGCTTCGCGACTTGCTGCGCGAGACGAAGCCTGAGTTCCTCGCAGGTGCGAGCGTTGACGAGGCGCTTGCCCCCCGCGTGTCCGAACGCGAACGCAAGCTGGCGAGAAAGATAGAATCTGGCACCGCCTCGCGGAAGTTCGTTCGCGAGGAGCGCTTGGTCATCGATTTGCTGAAAGGCTTTGCGGCGCAGTGCATGCTCGAGAAGGCGACCGAGGGCGATGTTGCGTTTCACGCTATCGAGCGCGCGTACAAAGCTGAGGTCTCGAAGATTTCGCCTTTGGTTGACGCTGCGGGCGAGCGCATGAACAACGCGTTCGACTTCATCGACGAGACGCTCAGCAGCCGCGAGATGCTCGTGTTTCTGGCCGAGCTCACCACGCGCAAGCCGACTACGCGCTTCATCTCCCATTATGGAAACGAGAAGTACTACGAGCACAACCAGGAGCTTCAGGTCGATGCGGCTCGCATGGGGCTCACCGAGCGGGTGAGCAAGCTTGCCGAGATCGACGCCTCGCTGGCAGAAGAGCGCGAGGTGGGCGAGCCCGGCGCGGTCGGGATGCGCGTCGGTTCGAAGCCAAAGGGCGAGCCAGGTGCGAAAGCGACTTCCTCGGCACCTGCGGGCGGCGTGGCCGATAGCGGCGCGGCGATTTCCGCCCCTGCCTCTGCGGCCTCCGCGAGCGCACAGGGCTCGCAAAACGTGCCGGCGGAGATTCCTGCGGGCGCGCTTGCAAAGCACTATGGCGGGAAGCAGTTCGAGTACGGCTTCGCGAGCGTGTGCAAGATGCTCTTGCCGCGCGAGGAGCTCAAAGGCAAGAAGGTGCTCGACATATGCTGCAGGCGCGGGCGCGGCGTGTACAAGCTCAGCTCCCTGGTCGGCAATAGCGGCGAGGTGATGGGCGTCGATTGGAGCCCATCGTATGTCGAAGAGGCGAAAGATGGCATGAGCCGCGCGTGGCACGAGAGCGGGCTTTTGCGCAACAACATGGAGTTCCGCGTCGCCTTCCCCGAAGACCTGGTTGGCGCAGGCATCGGGTCGTCTGTCTACGATGCAATCTACGTGAATAACGTGATCACGCTTTTCTACGACCAGGAGCAGGCAATACGGGAATTTGGCCGTGTCCTGAAACCGGGCGGGCTGCTGATTTTGGAGACCATCTTCGCGGACCGGCCGCGCACCGACTCGGTCGTGGACGAGGCACGCTCCATCGGAAACAGCGTGCAGGCCGCGCGAACCGAGCAGGAGAACTTCGCGTGGCTTGAGGCTGCGGGCTTTGAGGCGCCCTCTGTCGAAGAGTCCTTCGAGGTCGAGGCCGATCGCGGTTATAAGGCGGGGCATGTCGTGCCGAAGGTGGCAGGAGACGAAAACGTGAAGTTCACGGCTGTGTCGCTCTACGTTCGCAAGAAGCGCTAAACTTTGCGGCTAGGCGTCGTGCCTTGCAAAGGGAATGAGGCGCCTGCCAGGCCGCTGCGGCTTGGCAGGCGCCTTTCGCATAAAAAAGGGGGAAACAATGGCTGAAGTGCCTGTTGACAAGCGGTTTCGCGGGTCGGTTCGGCTGGTGACGCTGCTGTTGTGGCGCATCGCGAAGTCGACCAACGTGGAAGATGGCTTTCGTGCTGCGCGCGAGCTCAAGATGTTCGATGCCGAAAACGAAGCGTTCACGAGGCGCTGCTTTGCGCTCGACGCGCAGCTGGAGGCGGGCGAAGAGCTTGCGGAGCCTCTTACGATGGAACTGGTTGACGAGCTCCAGGCGTGCGCCATCAGGCTGAACTCCGCCGATCCGGCGTAGCGCAGGCGGGGGTTCTCGGCGAGGCGGCCAGCAACGGGCGAGGCTTTTGCTTGCGGGTGTTTTGCCACCCGCAAGCTGGCGCGATCATTCCCCGAAGAGGCTTCGATCGACGGGCAGCCCCTTTGTTCTTCCGCCGATTCCCCAGGTCGTGTGCATATCGGCGGTTCGCGCTCCCTTCGACTGGGAACGGGCGCGGAACGTTTCGCAAAAGCCTTTGAATCCGCGCAGCAACGATTCGGTATCTGAGTGGTTCTCGGTTTGCAAGAACGCCTTGAGCGCGTCGTAGACGTCATCGCTCGCCCTGCTGCGCAGATGCGGCGCCTTCACGGCGAGCCATCCTCGCAAGGCGGCGTTCATGCTCGTGGCATTATCGTCATCGCCCGCGAACAGGTTCTCGATGGGCTTCCAATACTGGTCATAGAGCCGCTCCTGCTCTTCGTATTCGACGTCGGAGAACAAGAGGTTCCTCGCAAGGTCCGCTGTGGTGAGCGGCATTCCCTTCGAGTTCAGGCTCTCGAACACCGTTTGGGGACAATCGCTTTCCTCGACCTCGGCGGCGATGATGGTCAGCTGCTTGAGGCCTCGCCATATCGTTTCCGCATCAGATTCGGCTTGCAGGTAGCTTTTGAAGCGCTGGTAGTTGGAGACGACGTTTTTCGACAGGTCGTCCTCCTCAGGAAGGTCGGTATGGTTGAGCACCGCGGTCATGGTCGCCCTGTCGAGCCGCGAGAGAGTCAGCTTCTCCTTGCGCGAAGCTTCCTCGGGATTGCGACCGTCCGCGAGGAGGAACCGCGCGCGAAGCTCGGTTGCGTCGGTTCCGTCTTCGAGGACCATTCCTTGTTCTTCCAGATAGTCGGCCAAAGCGGCGATGAGCAGCGAGATCGTTGCCGTGCGCTGCTGCCCGTCGATAATGTCGATCGCCTGTGTCTGCGCGCTTGTGAGCTCCGGGTCGGGCGAATAGAGCACCGTCCCAATGAAGTGCTCGCTTTGCGTCTCGCCCGCATGCGCGCAGTCGCGCCAGAGCGTCGCGCATTGCTTGTCGCTCCAGGTGTAGACGCGCTGGTAGACGGGAATGATGAAGTGCGTGTGCGGTGCCCCGAGGTAATCGAGGAAGGTGCGCTGCGTCGTTTTCATGCCATCTCTCCTAAAGTGTCGCGTCCGTGTTGCGCATCTCGGCGCGTACCCGTTGCGCATATGCTTCGTCGTGGGCTTTCTGACGGGTGAACCCGCTGGTCAATGTGGGGGCGCCGTTAACGGCCCAATCCATGGTGCGGAACTTCTTTACCGCATGGTAGCGATAGTTTTCCGCCCAGACGAAGCAGAAGTTGCGCAGCTCCCGCAACAGGTCCTCAGTCGTGCCGGTGTAGTCGTCCTCGACGTAGCGCTTGAAGATGCTGTACACCTCGCCGGGCCCGTGCGCACGAACCTTTCGGAACCTTACCGAAAGCCACCCTTGAATCGCGTTATCGAGCCGAAGGGAGCCGGGGTCGGGCACGAACAGGCTCTCGATGATGCTCCAGTACGTGTCGTAGAGATAGGTTTGCTGCGTGTGCGTTTCGGCGAGTAGAAGATAGTTTCGCACCAGGTCAGCGGTAGTAAGAGGTGCACCTTTGGAGTTCAAGCTCTCGAAGATCGGTTGCGCGCTCTCCGTTTTCTCGACTTCGGCGAAGATGACGGAAAGGAGGTTGAGCCCCTGCCAGAGCGTCTCGGCGTCGAAGTCGGGCTCGGCCATCTTCTCGCTGAAGAACGCGAGGTTGTGCGCGATGTTCTCGGAGGCGATATCGTCGGGCTTGGCGCCGAGCAGCGCGTCGAAGTAGGAGGCGCGGTCTCCTCGGGAGAGCACGAGCTTGCCGGGAAGGCTCGAATTGCCGTCGAGCAAAAGGTAGTGCGCCTCGATTTCGTCTGCCGTGGTATGGGCGAGGGTGGTGCCCGTGTTCTTCAGGTGGCGAACGAGCGCGACCAGGATAAGCGAAACGGTTGTCGTGCGCTGCTGGCCGTCCACGATGGAGAAACGGGCGTTGCCATTCTCGTCGTTGCGCTCGGGGGCGTAGAGGAGCGTTCCGACGAAGTGCTGCGAGGCGGACCGTGCGGCACGGAAAATATCGAGCCAGAGCTCCTCGCATTGGCGGCGCTTCCACGAATATGCTCGCTGATAAGGTGGAATAACGAATCGAGTTCGGGATGCGCCCACGATATCGAGCAAAAGCGCATTACTGGTTTGCATACGAACTCCTTGGGTACGGTGGTGTGTCCTTTTGTTTAAGTATGCGGTGCGCGGAGGGTTCGCTTGGACGGTGCGGGAATTATGGGACGAATCGCACGGCTTTGTTATGGAACGGGCGTAAGCCTTCGCGCGGGCAGGCTGCCTTCCTTGGCGCCGGCGGCAAGCCTGCTTCCTGCCGAGACGGCGCAGCTTGTTCGAAATGAGATTGCAGCCGATATGTGCGGCGCTCGGGTATCATGGAACCGACGGGAGATGCGACGATTTGCAAGGAGGCCCTCTATGGCGATGGAGATGCTCAATGACGTCATGACTTCGACATACTTGGCAAGAATCGGATGGGAAGGCGACGCCCCGGTGACGAGGAAGACGCTCGATGGCTTGGTGTACGCGCATCAGTGCAGCGTCCCATTCGAGACCGCCGATTTGGTTGCGCTTGGGGAGACGCCCTCCCTTGAGATGGGCGACCTTTATCAAAAGATCGTTGTCGATCGTCATGGTGGATTTTGCTTCGAGCTGAACAAGATGTTCGAGCTACTGCTCCGCTCGGTGGGATTTGAGGTGCGTCCCTGCCTCAGCCGAGCTGTCCGCGGCAGGGAGGGGCGCATGCCGATCAACCACCGGGGCACGCTTGTTTCCCTCGATGGGGAGCTGCTTTCGGTCGACGTCGGGTTCGGCGGACCGCTTCCTGCGGGCTCGCTTGTCATCTGCGACGAGCGCGAGCAGACGATTCGCGGCGAGGTGTACATTCCGCGCCGCATCGACGAACACTGGTGGGCTATCGATCGGATTTCGCAGGCGAAGCGCGACTTATACGGCGACGAGGGCCCGTCGAGGCGTCAGACCGAGCTTGAGTTCTGCCTTGCCACTGTCGAGGATATTGATTTTACTGCGCTGAGTTTTGCCTGCTCGCAGCCTGGGACCGTGTTTCGTGATACCGTGATGGCGAATATCCGCACGGCTTCCGGCTTCAAGAGCATCAGCCGCGGGGTGTTGAATGTGCGCGAGTCTGGCGCAAGTGAGAAGACGCCGCTCGAGGACGATTTTGCGGTTTCCGCGGCGCTTCGGGAACACTTCGGCTTCACTCCATATTGCGCTCGCTAGGAAGGTGTGGGACAATACCAAGGCGCATTCGCGCAATCATGGTCGCTTGGCGCAGCGGGAGCGCAAGTGCCTTACAAGCACTGGGTCGGGGGTTCAAATCCCTCAGCGACCACCAGACATTCGACGGGTCACGGGTTTTCCGTGGCCCGTTTTTTGATTTCGACAGAGGTTTCCCCGCGCTTTGCCGGCCCGTCGGGCCTGCCTGTTTTCTGCCGACGTCGTGCCGGGCTCCTGCCAGGTTTCTGCAAGGTTTTTTCGATTTCGCGCCTCGTTCCTGCAAGAAAATGGCGCGTTTTTAGAGGTTTGCTGCCAGGTTTTTGCACGCATTTTCGGAAAAGCTGACTAATCCCTGCGGATAAGGCGTGGGTTTTCGAGAAGCTATTTGCTCGAGTTGTGCCTGAATCGCTCGCTAGCATGTCCTTCACTTGGATGAGCGGAGGACTCATGAGGCAAACGAAATCGTGGATCGTCGGTATCGCATGCGGCGCGTTATGCGCTGTCTGCGTGTTTATGTACCTGCAGGATGCGGGTGCGCAGGTCGATGCGGCGCGCGCCGAGGCGCTCGAGCGTTTTGGCGGCGAACAGGTCGAGGTGTGCGTGGCGAAAAGGGACATCGCAGCTGGTGAGGTAGTCGATGCCTCCTCTTTCGAGAAACGGATGTGGGTCACGGCGCTTCTGCCCGATGACCCTCTTACACAGGATAGCGATGTTCTCGGCAAGCAGGTGACCTCGACGGTGCTGAAAGGCGAGGTGCTGACTTCGAGGCGATTCGAGGAGTCGTCTTCTTCCATTGACGTCCCCGGCGAGCTGACCGCCGTCAGCGTTCCCGCGCGCGATGTGCAAACGGTCGGGGGCGCGCTTCGCCCAGGTATGTTCGTCGACGTGTACGCGACGGGCTCGGCGGGCTCGGCGGGAACGACGCTCATCGCCCATAGCGTTTTGGTGCTTGCAACGAATGCGAGCTCTTCGTCGAAATCAGGGGCCGATTCCGTTTCATGGGTAACGCTTGCGCTCGACCCTGCGAATGTTCAGGAAATCGTTTCGGTCGCGCAGGGATCGGAGCTGTATTTCACCCTTCCCGGCGAAGACGTTCCCGAGCCAACGGTGTCGAAGTCGCTCGATGCGAACGAGGGTCAGAAGGGATCGAGTGTCCAGCAGAGGTCGGACGCGGCATCTGATTCGGGTTCGTCTCAAGTTTCGCAACCTGATGGTCGCTCCGCGGCTGCTGACGCATCGCAGGCTGAGGGCTCGGCTTCCAATTCCGATTCCGACGAGGGGGCTTCCCATGAACGCTAAGGTTTTGCTGTGCGCCGACGAGGAGAGCGCGCGTCACCCCGAGCTTATCGGCCTTCGGGAAGAGAATCTGCTCGAGCAGCCATGGCTTGCGGTTCGTACGACGGCTCGGGAAGCGCGGGACTTGGCCGCGAAAAGCGCCTCGATTGAGGAAATATGGGTGGTCTCTTGCCCCGACGTCGAGCCGATTAACTTGGCTGCGGCGGTGAAGCGCGACAATCCAAGGCGTCGCGTGTCGATGCTCTGTTCGCAGCCGTCCGGCTCGCTTCATAGTCGGACGAAGGCGGCGGGAATAGATGAGACGATGACTCACCAGGTGCTTGTTGAACGTTATGCGGCGCGCAAACGGCAGGTCCGTGCGCTAGCTTCGGGATCGCGCGATTCCAAAAGGGAGACTGGCCCTTGCGCGGTTCCCCACACGGGCTCGGTTTCGCCAAAACCTGTCGTTTCACCAGGTGAAAAGCGAGCTACTCTGATTACCGTCGTCAGTGGAAGCGGCGGCGCGGGCAAGAGCGCGGTATCTGTGGTTGCAGCGGCGACGTTAGCTTCGGCGGGAATCAAGACGTTGCTTCTCGATTGCGACTTCCAATTCGGGGATATGCGCGATCTGCTCGGGGCCAAGCGTGCTTACGGGGTTGACGAGGTGCTTTCTGGTGCTGTTCCCCTGTCCGATTTGCCGTGCGACGAGCAAGGGCTCTGCCTTATCGCTGCACCGAGAAGGCTTGAGCAATCCGAAACGATAGTGCACGAATTGCCCGCGCTGCTCGATTCAGCAATGGCTCACTTCGACGCGATTGTTGCAAACACGGGCGCAAACTGGGGAGAGCAGCATGCGGTGCTTCTCGAGCGATCTTCTCGGGCGCTGTTTCTCGTCGATCAGAGGGCATCGTCTCTTCGGGCATGCAAGCATGCGGTCGAGCTGTGCGCTCGTTGCGGGATTGCGGCAAGCCCCTTCCTGTTCGTCGCGAATCGCTGTTCGAAGCGCTCGCTGTTCTCATCAATCGATGTGTCGTGCGCGATGCAGGGTGCGCATGCTGCCGAACTTAAAGATGGCGGAGTGGAAGTCGAGCAGGCGCTCGGCACAGGGCTTGCTTACGATTTGGTTTCCTCGCGCAATGCCTTCGCACAAAGCGTGAGAGATCTTATGGGCGAGGTGGTCGGGGAGGCTGCGGGCTCATTGGCTTCGTCCGAAGAGTCCGAGGCGCCTTCGCGCGGACTTTTCTCCTTCAGGCGCGCTCGTCGAGAGGGGGTGCTCCCATGACGCTTCTCGATCGTGTGAGGGCGGCGGGGAATGAAACTCCTGCCGCTTCTCGGGCGACTCGCGATGAGATGCTCGAGTGGTTGAAGGAGCGGGTTCGTGAGCAGCTTCCCGCCGACGATATAGCGTCGCTTGCCAAAGGCAATCCCGAACGGGCGCGCAATGAGATCCGAGCGGTTTGCCGGGCAGCGTTTGAGGGAAGCGGCCGCTTCGATACCGGCCTTGCGGAGCAGGAAGCGCTTGCCGACACCCTGATTGATTCCATGCTGGGCTTCGGGCCTCTCGAACCTTTTCTTGCGGATGAGTCGATCACCGAGATCATGGTGAACGGATCGCGTTCGTTGTTTTACGAGCGCGACGGTGTTTTACATCAAGGCGAGTTTTGTTTCGCGAGCGATGACGAGGTGAGGATGCTCATCGACCGCATCATCGGCCCGCTCGGCCGGCGAATCGACGAGTCGTCGCCTATGGTGAACGCCCGCCTTGCGCAGGGGCATCGCGTGAACGCCATCGTGCCTCCCCTTGCGCTCGACGGCCCGATGCTCACGATTCGGACGTTCTCCTCGAGGGTCATCACCTTGCAGGACATGGTGGAGAGCGGCTCGATTGAGGAATGCGTGCAGCGCTTGCTCATCTGGGCTGTTCGTGCTCGCAAGAGCATCGCTGTTTCCGGTGGAACGGGGAGCGGCAAAACAACGCTTCTCAACGCCCTTTCTTGCCACGTTCCCCCTGATGAGAGAATCATCACGATAGAGGACTCCGCTGAGCTGCGCTTTTTGGAGCACCCTCACGTCGTGCGTCTTGAGGCTCGTCCGCGCAATGCAGAAGGGGTGGGGGAAGTCACCATTCGCGATTTGGTCGCGAACGCGCTTCGCATGCGACCCGACCGCATCATCGTGGGCGAATGCCGCGGCGGCGAGGCGCTCGACATGCTCTCTGCAATGAACACGGGGCATGAAGGGTCGCTTACTACGCTTCATGCGAACTCTCCCAAGGAGGCGATTTCTCGCTTGGTGACCATGGTGCGCTTCGTTGCCGATTTGCCCGTGGACGTCATCGAATCGCAGATTGCGAGCGCTTTCGACCTTATCGTTCAGACGGCCCGCGGTGCCGATGGCTCGCGGATGGTTTCTCAGATTGCAGCGATTTCTCCAGGTGAAAGCATAAGGGAGTGCATCGTTGCGCCGATTTACCAGCGGGATATCTGCGGCGGTGCGGGCGTGTGGCTCTCTGCTCCGGAATGGGTGGGCGACTTGGTGAAGTTGGGGATTGCGACCGATAAGGAGGTGCAATCGTGGAAGGAAATGTCGCTTTGCGCGTCGTAGCGGCCCTGTTGGCGTTCGGTGGCGCCGCCGTTTTGGGGAGCGCTGTTGCGAGGCGGCTGGCAAAAAGATATCGCTCTGCTGCGTACTCAATCGGCGGCGAAAAGAACAGGGCGGGTTGGGTTTCGTGGCTTGTGCGCAATGGGGTGGGGCTCATGCGCTCTGTTGCCCGGGCAGTCCTTCGCAATGCGCGGGTTCGTGCGTCGGTTGCAAACCTGCTCACAGCCGTGGAAGGGATTGGATTCATAGCGACCGAAGAGTCGTTGCTGTCGCTCGTCCTCACCGCGATGCTCATCGTCGGAGTGGGCGGATCTGCGCTCACTGCGGCTCCGATATGCGGCGTGGCCCTCGCCTTGTGCGTGGCTGCAGCGTGCGCAATTTACGCGAAGAGCTCGGAAGACAAGCGGCGCGAGCGTATGCGAGAGGCCGTTCCCGATGCGCTGCGCTCGATGGCGGTGTGCTTTCGGTCGGGGCAGTCGCTTCTCCAGACGATGCAGCAGGTTGGGGCTGCTACGAAAGGTCCTGTTGGGGTACTGTTCCGGCGCGCAGCTCACCTTCTCGAAACGGGCGGCAGCACACGCGAGGCACTCTCGGTTTTCCAAGGGAGGAACTCGGTTTCCGAGCTCGCCTTCGTTTCCGTTGCACTCGATGTTCAGCATCAAACGGGGGGAAGCATGGAGCGCGTGCTCGACGCCGCGCGGGAGACCGTCGAAGGTGAGCTCGAGCTCACGCGCTCGCTTCGCGTCCAGACCGCTCAGGCGAAGCTTTCGGCCCGCATCGTCAGCGTGATGCCGATTGTCCTTGTCGCCCTGTTTTCGCTGGTGAGCGAAGATTTTTTCGGTCCCTTCTTCTCGAGCTTCGCGGGGATGGCGCTTCTGTGCATCGCCGTTGCCATGCAGGTCGCGGGCATCGTGTCCGTGCGCCATATGTTGAAAGTCGAGGTGGAGTGATGGCTGCGGAAAGCGGCGTCGTCGCGGTGCTTGCGAGCGTCGGTGCATTCGGCGTGGGGCTCGTCGCGTCTGCCAGGGCCGTTCACGCGCGCGAGAAAAGCCGCGCTGCGGCGAGGCGCCGGGCTTCTCTCTCGGGGGAAGGTCTGGCTGGCTCTCGTGGGGGCAGGGGCATCTCGGACGGGGTGGTCTCATTTGTCGAGGCGCGAAGCCGCGTTGCGAAGAAGCGGTCTGCCCGCCCGGTTTCCCCACGACGGGAAGAGACCCTTGCCCAGGTAATTCGACAGGCGGGCTTGGCCTCGTCGGCATCGATTGCAGGGTTCCTCGACGCGCGGCTTCGTTTGGCGATCTTCGCAGCCGCCGCAGGTGCTCTTCTCGGGCGCGCGCTTTCCTTCGAACTTGCCGTTCTGCTTGCGGTGGCGGGCGGGCTGTGGGGTTTCTCGGCTCCGAAAAGGGCGCTTGAGAAAAGAAAGAAGGATCGGGCGGAAGAACTCGAACGGCATCTTCCCGAAATGCTCGAGGTGATCTCACTCGGTTTGAGGAGCGGCCTGTCGTTCGACAGGAGCCTTGACGTGTACCTCGATCATTTCGACACGCTGCTTTCCCGCTCTTTGGCATCCGCCCGTCAGCAATGGGCCTTAGGGCTCGCTCGTCGGGACGATGCGCTTCGCAGTGTCGCCGAAACCTACGATTCGGCGCTTTTCTCGCGGGCAATCGAGTCCGTGATCCGGTCTTTGCGCTACGGCTCCTCGCTTGCGGAGGGGCTCGAGGCGACGGCGCGCGAAGCGAGGGCGTCGTATCGCGCGCTCAAGCAGGAACAGGTCGCGAAGGCGCCGGTGAAGATGATGGTCCCGACGGGGACGCTTATGCTCCCCGCGATGCTCATCTTGGTGTTAGGGCCGATGCTGCTTGAACTGGTCGGCGGTTTTTAGAAAGGAAAGGTGGATGCAGGATGCTGTTCGTGAGAAGGGTGCGTGCCGAAATCGGTCAACGTGCAATAGGCGCATGGTGTGCAGCAAAGGCGAAGCTCGCTTGCGAGAAGGGGCAGGGGACGACCGAGTACGCGATTCTCGTCGGCGTGCTCGTCGTGATCGCGATAGTCGCCATAACCTTGTTCCGGCCGAAAATCCAGGAGCTTTGGGATGCGATCGCAAACGGTATCAACGGGCTGTGACAGTCCCGAGGGCAAAGGCCGCCCTCGCGCCCCTCGCCGACAAGATGCGATCGGAGCGAGGGCAGGGCACGGTGGAATACGCCGTCGTGCTCGCCGGTGTGCTGTGCATGGTCGTAGCGCTGGGCGTGCTTGCCAAGGCGATGGGGGAAGGGCTGTTTGTGGAGCATGCGCTCATGTCGGCCTCCCATCACCTGCAGCTTGCTGCCTTGGGGTCGGTGGCGGACGTGTTCGCGTTCTAGTTTGCAAGATGTTTCGCGAAGATACTGGTCAAGCGACCGTGGAGGCGGCGTTTGCGCTTCCTATCGCGCTGGCGTTGGTGATACTGCTCGTACAGCCGGGCATCTTGCTCTATGACCGCATCGTCATGCAGCAAGCTGCCGCGGAGACGTGCCGTCTGCTCGCGACAACTCCCGAGGGGGACCCTTCGGGGGTGTGCAGGGCGTTCGCCCTCAGGCGGCTGGGTGCGGTGCCCGAGCAGGATTGCTTCCATGTTCACCAAGGAGGCTGCACATGGGAGGTGGAGCTTGAGGGCGGGGAGTCGAGCGATGTTGTTCGCGTGCGCATTGCGACGAAGGCGAAGCCGCTGCCGCTTATCGGGGTGGGCGCCCGCCTTTTAGGGGTAGTTAACGATGGCGAGGACTTCGAGGTTTCCGTCGAGGCCTCGGCGCCTGTGCAGCCGGCATGGGTTGCCGAGGCCGCGGCGGGTAGGTCTCCCTCTGAATGGATTGGAGCGTGGGCTGATGAGGCTTAAACGCAAGAGCGGGCGCGATGCCTTCTGGAACGACGATGGGGGATTCTCGACGCTTGGCATGGCGGTCGCCTTGTTGGTCACGTTGTCCCTCGTGTTCTCAGCGGCCCAAGTGTATCGGGTCTCTTCGGCCTCCGCGGACATACAAGACGTTGCCGACGCATGCGTTCTCGCGGCGGAGGGCGAGGTCGCCGAGTTCATGATTGCCGTGCGCGTGTGCGATGCCATGGTGCTTTCCCTTTCGCTGACGAGCGCCGCGATGTTCGGCTTGGGCGTCGTCGCGCTCTGCGCTCCTCCTGCAGCAGAGCTGGGAATCGAGTTGGTGAACCTGGGGACGAAGGTGCTTCAGGCGAGGAACACCTTCGCCGAGCGTGCCGCGTCGGGACTCAATGCCCTCCAGGAGGCCCTACCGTTTCTCGCGGCGGCGAGCGCGTATGCTGCGGCGAGCTCAAACTCGGGCGGTGCCATGGCCGCGAGCTATCTCGGTATAGCGATGCTCGTCCCCGCAGAGGGGGAGCGGATTGAGGTGGGGACATCGAAGGCGCTCTCCGATGCCGCCGACGCTGTGTCCGAGGACGCAGAGTCGATCAAACAAGCCTCTGAGGAGGCCGAAGAGGCTGCAAAAGAGGCCTTCTCGGCAAAGGAGGAAGGCTTCAAGCGCGATTGCGGTGATGCGCCTGCGTACTGCATGTACGAGCGCGCCGAGGCCCTTTCGAGCATTTCCCCGCCATCGAACCCGCTGTTCCACACGGTCGATGCGTGGTCGTTCTCCGTTGCCCTCGATCGCGCGAAAGCCTATTACTCGGCGCGCTTCGAAGACGAGGCTCCTCAGTCCTCGGCGATAGAGGAGCAAGCCGAGTCCGCCTTGCGCAAGGTGTTCTACCGTTTTGCGCTTGCCGAGGTGTCGCGCGGGTTCGTGCTCGACACGGGAGATTCCTTCGACGCCTTCTTCCCTTTGCTCCCTAAGAACACGGCGGAAATGAAGGCGACGAGGCTCTATGCGGATCCGGTCTTCCCGCTTGGGAAGGACTCATCGGGCGCGACGACGCTCCATGCGTGGGGAGGTTGCCCGAATGCGTCTCCCAGCATGGGTACAGCTTCCATTGCCCAGATGGAGACGGGAAACTACCCCGTGTGCGACGTCTGCCGCTTCACCGCCTCGAGTCTCGGGAGGGTGGCTGCTGCATCGAGCTCCATCTCGAACGGCTTCGAGTACCACTACAGCGCCGTGGCGCGAGCTGCGGCGGATTACACGGCTGCCCGCGCAAAGCAGGACGAGGCGGCGAGGGAGGTGAAGGGCAAGGCTGGCGGGCTGCTTGAAAAGTGCAAGGAGGCGCTCTCCGAAATCGGCAGCATGCGCATCGATGCGAAGCCTCCTGGATACAAGGGGGCCATCTCGATGGTCGTGAACCTTGTTGCGGCGCCTGCGGATACCGGGTTCGCGAGCTCGTTCGTGGAAGGATCGTCCTCGCTCGGGGCGAGAGCCGCCGTTTCCGGCGCAACGCTGCTCGAGGAGGAAAGCGAAGAGGGCCGCACGGTCGTCTCCTCGCTCCTCGACGGCTTGGCCGAAGACGGAGGAGCGGCTGTTGGCGCTGCGAGGTTTGCGCTCGACGTGTGGTCGCTCGCCCTCCGCGCTTACTGCGACGGGCAAGAGGCGATCGACAACGCGATTCGCCATTCGCTCGATTCTCTACCGCTCGCAAGCGCAAGCGGTTTGGGCGTATGGGCGGCAGGCAGGCTTGCGAACATCGTCGAAGCAGCGGGGTTTGCGCCTGCGAAATTGGATGCTCTCAAGCCCGTACTGGTGAGCACGGGGTACGTCGCCGTGTCTGACTCGGGTGCATTTTCTAGCTGCTATCAGGTGATTCGCAATGGAGTGCTCTCGACTTCGGGCTCGTCGGCAAGCTTGTTCGACTCCCTTGTCGGGAAGGTCGAAGACGAGGCGCTTCGGGCCCTTGAGGGTGCGGACGGCGCAATCGAGGTCGTGCGTATCGAGTTTCCGTTTGGCGGTGGCTCGGTTCCCATAACCATCACGCTACCCGATTCGGTGAGGCGGGCGACGGGAGGGTTGGTGAGTGCGGCGGCGGATGCGCTCCGCGGGGTTGTTGCGAGCGTCACCGGCACGAGGGTGTGGCACTGATGAGCGGGCTGCTGAAGGAAAGGTTCGGCTGCGCGCGCGACGAGTGCGGGCAGATGACCGTCGAACTCGCGGTGATGATTCCGGTGCTCGTCGCTATTGCAGTGATTGCGATGAACGCGATGCTCTTCTTTTCGGAGTGCGCCGCATTCGACAGGCTTGCCCGCAATGCGGTGCGCGTGTTCGCGACGTCTCCGGCTTATGGCGAGGACACGAGCCAAAGCTGCGCCGCTGCGCTTGATGCAATCGAAGAGGGAATGGGTATCGCGGACAAGAACTACTTAGAGGCAAGCGTTTCGGTGACAAGCGAGTCGTTCGGACAGAAGCGTTTCAGAGCGACCCTCCGCTTCACTCCGACGCTTTTCGGCATGGGTTTGAAGTCCTCCGTTTTCGGCGTGTCGCTTCCGCAGTTGGAGCATTCGACGGAGTTGGTGGTGGATGTCTACAAGCCGGGGGTGCTGTTCTGATGGGGCAGGGGCGTCGGGCGCTTGCCGCCTTGCTTTCGGTCGCGGTCGCCGTCGTGCTTGCGGTGGCGATCGACGATGGGCTTGGAGTTGCGGGTGCGGCGACGAAGATGGGCCGCGCGCTCTGGGCTGAAGATGCGGGAGACCAGGTGAAGTTCGCGCTCGAGGGCGGCTCTGGTTCGGGCGACGGTGATGCTGCGGTGTCGCTTGCGGGCGAGCAAACGGGAATCGAGGCGGTGCCCCCATGGTTCGAGGAAGAGCTCTTCGCACTCGGTGGGGCTAAGTCGGTGCGGGTTTCGGGCGAGGGCGGGGTCGTCGGGTTCTCGTGCGCACATTCGGCGGAAAGCGAGTTCTCGCAGATAGAGGGCGAGCTTACGTGTAAGGGATGGGTCGAGTCGGAAACGGGCATCGAGGGATGCTCGGTCTTCGTGAAGGAAGGGGGCGTGTGCCTGTGGGCGATGGTGTCGTGCGTGCCTGTGGGGGAGGGCGCAAGCGTGGTCGTGCAGTGCGCGATAAGCGAGGATTGAGGTCGAGCGATCGCGCCTGGTCGCAGCTCATGGTGGCGACGGACGGCCCGTCGAGGGCGCGCGGGCTGCTTTTGCGGCGCAGGTGCAGCGAGCCTTTGATTCTCATGCCGTGCAACGACGTGCATACCGTCGGCATGGTTCGAAAACTTGACATCGCGTTCGTCGACCGCTGCGGCGTGGTGCTCGAATCGTATCGCGCGGTGGGCCCGATGAGGCGTCTGCGATGCCCTCGTGCGGTGGCGACTATCGAGCGCTTTGCCGAATGCGGGACTTGGTTTTCAGAAGGGGATCGCGTGGGGCTTGTTGCCTACGCGGCGCAAAGGGAGCGGAAAGGACCAGCAAGATGAAAATGTGCCCTGTGTGCAAGGCGCGGGTGTTCGACGATATGGACACTTGCTACGGATGCCTGCATCGATTTGATTCCTCCGATGTCGAAAAGGCGCATGGGGGCGGGTTTGAACCAGAGGAGCCGCCAGGTTATTCGGGAAAAGCCCGCAATTTGGCTGAAGCCGAGGAGAAAAAGAAAGGCGCACGCCCTGCGGACGTGCGCCAAGAAGGCAAAGCGGATGCGAAACCAGCTAAACGGGACCTCGTACTTCATATCGCGGTGCCGGAAGGCGCCGCAGGCGTGCGGGTTGCCGTCGATTTTGCGGGATGCGCCCCAGCTGGGCAGACGAGAGCCGTCGATGCCTAGTCGACAAGACGGTGGAATTCCTTCGCGGCTGCTTCCTGAACGCGCTTGGCGATTTCAAGATAGGAGTCGAGGAGCTTGTTTCCCTCGTCGGTAAGGCTGCTTCCGTGGGCGCCGTCGCGATTGAGCAGCTGGATTTCCAGGGCTGCTTCGGTTTCTTTGATGATGCGCCAGGCCTTGCTGTACGCCATGCCGATGCTCTTCGCGGCGGCGTTCAGCGAGCCCTTCTCGCGAACGCCGAGGCACAAGTCGGCGATGCCGCGGCCGAACACCGATCCGCTTTCGGAGTCCGGGTTCTTGATAGAAAGCCTGATGGACGGAGTGAGGTTGGTGAGCTTGCTCATGGGTTCCCCTTTTTCGACGATTTCTGCTTGCCTGTGGTTTTCTGATTGCTAGTTTGTTTTGCCGAGGAAAGCCGCTGCTGCGTGCTCGATGTCCTCGGTCGAGTTATCGATAACCTCTTCGAAGCGCACGTGCGCCGCGTCGAGGGTTGCCAGGTTGGCGGGCACGTTGTGCTCCCCGGTTTCGTCGGCGATCAGCTCGTTGAGCTGGCATCCCGAAAGCGCAGCAGCCTCTTCGGGAAGCGGCTCGCCGGGCGCCATGCCGTGAAGCGCGCGATACACGTTGTCGCCGAACTTCGCCCAATGGGCCGTGCTTGCAATGAGCACGGGATTTTCGCCGCGCAGCTGCTCGGCGACCTTGTAGGCGACCGCGGTGTGCGGGTCGATGAGATAGCCGTTGGCATCGAAGACCTCCTTGATGGTGGAAAGGCAGGTCTCGTTGTCGACGGAGTCGGCCGCAAACTCGGCGCGCACCGCAGCAAAAGTGTCGGCGTCCACGCGGAAGCACTTCTTCTCGCGCAGGTCGGACATCCAGCCGCGAACCGCCTCAGCGTTGCGCCCGGAAAGCTCGAACAGCTGGCGCTCCAGATTGGAGGACACCAGGATGTCCATCGACGGCGACGGCGTCAGTGCGAAGTCGCGCTCGGAGATGTCGTAGGTGCCGGTGTTGATGAAGTCGGTGAGCACGCGGTTCTCGTTGCTCGCGCAGAAGAGCATCTCGATCGGGGTTCCCATGCGCTTGGCGTACCATGCGGCGAGGATGTTTCCGAAATTGCCCGTGGGGACGCAGACGTCGATCGGCTTGCCGGCTTCGACCTTGCCCTTCGCAACCAGCTCGGCGTAGCTCGAGATGTAATACACGATCTGGGGCATAAGCCGTCCCCAGTTGATGGAGTTCGCGCTCGATAAGGTCACGTTGTGCTCGGAGAGCAGCTTCTCGGCGTACGCCTCGTCGCCGAAGACGTTCTTCACGCCGGTCTGGCAGTCGTCGAAGTTGCCGCGCACGCCCCAGACCTGCACGTTGTCGCCGGTGGTCGTGACCATCTGCTTGCGCTGGATGTCGCTCACGCCGCCATCGGGGAACAGCACGCCGATGCGCACGTGCTCGGCGTTCTTGAAGCCTTCGAGCGCGGCCTTGCCCGTGTCGCCCGAAGTTGCCACCAGGATAAGGAAGTCGTGGTCGAGCTCTCCGCACTCGCGGAGCGCTTCGGCGCTCGCGGAGAAGAAGCGGGGCAGGCATTGCAGTGCCATGTCCTTGAACGCGCTCGTGGGGCCATGCCACAGCTCGAGCACGTGGGTGTTCTCATCGAGCGAGGTGATCGGGCAGATGCGCTCGTCGTCGAACTGGTCGCCGTAAGTGCTCTCCATGAGCGCCTCGATGCGCTCGGTCGGTAGGTCGACGCCGAAGGCGCGGTAAACCGTGGCAGCGCGCTTGAAGTAGGGCATCTCTGCCAAGTTGCAAATCTCGTCGATCGAAAGTGTCGGCACGTGAGCAGGGACGTAGAGGCCGCCTCCATGTGCCAGGCCGTCAATGACCGCCTTCGTGAAGGGGACGGGGTCGCTCACGAGGCCGCGCGTGTCGGAATAGAAGTTCTCGTTTACGCCTGCAGCCGGGGCGAAGCTGTCTTTCATATTGCAACCTTCCGCGTTCAGATAAGTCATGCTTACTATACTATCTGCGAAAACATCTTAAAGGGAAATTATCCGCAATTTTTGCAATTCAACCATTATCGCAACCTTTGCTTCGGCGCCTGGTTGCAAGGCGTTTCGTAACGGAAAAATTAACCACGGCGAATTATGGAGATTAGCCGCTGGAAACAAAAAAGTTCACCAAGGCTTCCAAACCGAGTCAGCGATGGCATAAGATAACTAGATGTTAACCGCGGTTAGCAATGAAAGACGAGGTAGCTATGATGCAGGAAGCAATGGCGATGGACAAAGGCATGAGCACCGCAACCGTTGCGGGACCTTCCATGGCGCAGATGCCGCTCACCTTCATGAAAACGGGTGAGACGGGCACCGTCGTCAAGGTTCGCGAAAAGGGCGATGTGCTCCATCATCTCGAGAATCTCGGCTTTGTCGCCGGCGCTGAAGTGAAGGTCGTCTCCGAGCAGGCGGGCAACTTCATCGTCGAGGTCAAAGGTGCGCAGGTCGCGCTGAACAAGCAGATCGCGCAACGAATCATCACCCGTTAGTTTTCGTGGGCGGCTGCACTTTCCGCAAAGGGGAGTGCGCTTGCCCCGTGAAAAGCTAAAGCTGCAGCAAGGGGCGCATTGCGCCTGTTTTCGCAACCGCGCGGAAAGCTGCGGCAATAAGACGACTTTTGAGACAGGAAGGAAAAGGAGGAGAAGCTATGGCAGAAGCAGGCCAGGACAAGACGCTGCGCGATGTCGCCATCGGCGAGACCGCCACGGTGCGCCGCCTTGTGGGCGAAGGTGCCCTCAAGCGCCACATTATGGACATGGGCATCACCAAGGGCGTCGAGGTTTTCGTTCGCAAGGTGGCGCCGCTCGGCGATCCTATCGAGGTCACCGTTCGCGGCTATGAGCTTTCGCTGCGCAAGAGCGAAGCCGAAAGCGTGCTCGTTCTTTAGTTCGAGCAGGGCCTTTGCAGGCCTTTTTCTTTGCTTAGCGGTTAGTGTCATCTAACTTATCGAAGCGACCGCACCGACCCCTCAAGGTGCCGCCGTTTCGGCGAAGCAGCAAAGGTAAGCATCGTTGATTTTGGAAAGGTAGATCATGGGAATTCGCATTGCGCTTGCCGGCAACCCGAACTGCGGCAAGACGACCATGTTCAACGACCTGACCGGCGCCAACCAATACGTTGGCAACTGGCCTGGCGTTACTGTTGAAAAGAAGGAAGGCAAGTACACCAAGGACAAGGATGTCACGGTTACCGACCTCCCCGGCATCTATTCGCTCTCGCCGTATTCGCCTGAGGAAATCGTCGCTCGCGACTATCTTCTCGATGGCGACCCGGACGTCGTCATCAACCTGATCGACGCGACCAACCTGGAGCGCAACCTGTATTTGACCACGCAGATTCTCGAACTGGGCCTGCCTGTGGTCATCGCCCTCAACATGATGGACCTCGTCGAGAAGAACGGCGACAAGATCGACGTCGACAAGCTTTCCCGCGAACTCGGTTGCCCGATCGTTCCCACCTCGGCGCTCAAGGGCCGCGGCATGGATGAGCTTGTGAAGACCGCGATAGAACTCGGCAAGAAGGGTGTTCCCGCTGCGCCGCAGATCCGCTTCTCCGACGAGATCGAGACGGCGCTCGCGAAGATCATCGACGTCCTCGGCTCGCGGGTTTCCTCCGCGACGGCTCGTTGGTTCGCCATCAAGGTGCTCGAGGGCGAGGAGCGCACGATTTCCCAGCTTAAGCTGACGGACGCCAACAAGAAAACGGTCGACGCCATCCGTGACGCGCTCGAGACCGAGCTTGACGATGACGCGGAATCCATCGTCACCTCCGCCCGCTACGACGAGATCGCTGGCGTCGTCGACGACACGGTGAAGAAGTCGACCAAGGGCATGTCCACCACCCAGAAGATCGACCGCGTCGTCACGAACCGATTCCTCGGCCTGCCGATTTTCATCGTCATCATGTTCTTCGTGTACTGGCTGGCCGTCTCCGTCGGTGGCGGCGTCGTGACCGACTGGGCTAACGACGGCATCTCCGGCGACGGCTGGCTCTACACCGGCGGCGAGGCGTTCGACGAGGCCACGGCCGAGTACGAAGACGCCCAGGCGCAGATTACCGCCTACGTCGAGAACATCCTCGGCGAGGACGAGGTGTCCGGCCTTCCCTCCGACGACGCCCAGGAAGTGCTCGATGCGCTTGCCTTGGCCGAGCCTGAGGCTCCCGAAGACGCCACTGACGTCGATGCTATGGCCGAGTACGAAGACGCCGTTGCCGAGTACGACGATGCCCAGGCAACGATTGCGGCGTTCGACGAGGAGGCCCAGGCCAAGCATGCTGTTGCCACGATGGAGGTCGAAGGCGACGACGGCGAGGTCGAGGAGCAGGCGATCACCTTCGCTGACTACCAGGCTGCCCTCGAAGTCGAAGAGCCCGACCCCTCCGATGGCTCTTGGGGCCTGTGGATTCCGGGTCTTGGCGCTATCATCGGCAACGCCCTTGAGACAGCCGACGTTGCCCCGTGGCTCCAGTCGCTCGTCATGGACGGTATCGTCGCAGGTGTTGGCGCCGTTATCGGCTTCATCCCGCAGATGGTCATCCTGTTCTTGCTCCTTGGCTTCCTGGAGCTGTGCGGCTACATGTCCCGCGTCGCGTTCATCATGGACCGCATCTTCCGCAAGTTCGGCCTGTCCGGTAAATCCTTCATCCCGATGCTCATCGCTTCTGGCTGCGGCGTGCCCGCCGTCATGTCAACCAAGACGATCGAGAACGAGAAGGATCGCCGCATGACGATCATGACCACCACCATGATTCCCTGCGGTGCGAAGATGCCGATCATCGCCCTCGTGTTCGGCGCGATTGCCTCTGGCAACTCCGACGCCACCTGGTATGTCGCCCCGATGTTCTACTTCATGGGCGTCATCGCGATTATCATCTCCGGCATCATGCTGAAAAAGACCAAGCTCTTTGCCGGCGAGACCACGCCGTTCATCATGGAGCTTCCGCAGTACCACATGCCGGGCGTGAAGAACATCCTGCTCTCGATGTGGGAGCGCGTGAAGGGCTACATCATCAAAGCAGGTACCATCATCTTCCTGTCCACGATTGTCATTTGGTTCCTCATGAACTTCGGCGATGCGGGCGAAGGCTTCGGCCTGCTTGATTCCGAGGCGCCCGACTACATGGAGTACAGCCTCATGGCGGGTCTCGGTAACCTGCTGGCCTGGATCTTCGCGCCGCTCGGCTTCGCGAACTGGCAAGCCACCGCAACCGCCGTCACCGGCCTCGTTGCGAAGGAGAACGTCGTCGCGACCGTCGGCATCATCACCCAGCTCGGCGACTTCGGCGAGGCGGACCCGCAGCTGTGGTACGGCTTTGCCCAGATGCTTGGCGGATCGACCGCTGCGATCGTCGCCTTCTGCGCCTTCAACCTGCTGTGCGCGCCGTGCTTTGCGGCGATGGGCACCATCCGCCAGCAGCAGCGTTCTGCTAAGTGGTTCTGGATCACCATCGGCTACATGTGCGGCTTCGCGTGGTGCGTGGGTTGCATGCTCTACCAGTTCGTTGGCCTGGCTTTGGGCGAAGTGAGCTTCAGCATCTGGACCGTGATCGCCATCATCATCGCGGCGCTCATGCTCTTCCAAATCTTCCGCCCGATGCCGAATTACGACAAGAAGGACGAAAAGGTCGCTCGCAAGCTTGAAACCGAGAACGAGGCGGCGTAAAGTCTACTGAGAGTAACTTTTGGGGATGCGCTTTCGGGCGCGTCCCCGATATCGAGCCGCAAGAAAGGAGGCGCACCTATGATGGGTTTGGTTTGGACGCCGTCGACGATCGTCGTCGCGCTTGTCATCGCCGTGCTTGCTGTGCTGGCGGTGCGCCGCATCGCGACGCGCGGCCTGTGCGATTGCCACGACCACTGCGGGGATAGCGATAGCCCTCGAAGCGGATGTGGAAGCTGCCATGGCTGTTCCGGCTGCGGAGCGGTTGAGTGCATGGTAGCCGACATGGGCAAGGCGCTCAGGTAGCGTGTTTTCTTACGAGCCAATGGGAAGGCCGGGTGCGAAAGTGCCCGGCCTTCCTGCGTTTAGGGAGTGCTTTCATGCGAGCATCTTCCTAGCGGGATCGTCCTCGGGGATAAGGCCGCTCTTAGGGATGGCTATTTTTCCTACCAACTTGCAAGACATTTGTGGAGGAATTGTAAACCATGGTTAACCCCGTTGACGCGCCAGCAAGGTTAACCTAAGATAACAAATGTCAGCAGCGAGGGTTCGAATCCCCCCCTCTCTCTCAAGAAAACGAACCCGCTGACCAGCGCACTTCTTAATGCTGACCCGGTGGTGGAGGCTCCTCTCGTCTGGCCATCCATCACAAGCCGGTGAGGGCCTACCCCCCCCCTCGCCCTCACCGGCCTCCTCTCCTCGAAAAGAAAAGCGCCTTCGGGCGTTTTTTTGTTGCCCTACGTACAGCGGTTCCGTCTGTCGTCTCGCGCAACACAAGCCGAGTTCCCTCAAAAAACAGCACCCGACCGCTTTGAAGCCCTTGCGGGTATCGAAACGATCGGGCGCTGTTTCCAGAACGTAGCAGCGGGTCGCGCGGGTTCTGCGCTAGGCGAGGCGCTTGCCGAGCTCGGCCGCGGCCGCGGCCTTGTCGAAGTTTCCGCCGGTCGCCTTCGTGAGCGCTCCCATCACCTTCCCCATCTCCTTCTTCGAGGTGGCACCGGTCTCGGTGAGCGTCTTCTCGATGAGCGCGATAAGCTCGTCGCCCGAAACCTGCTTGGGAAGATACGACTCGAGGATTTCCACCTGCGCGGCGAGAAGGTCGGTGCGCTCCTGGTTGTTCCCCGCCTTGATGGAGCCCTCGAGCGTCTCCTTCGTCTGCTTGATCACGCGCTTGAGCATGGCGTCGACGTCGGCGTCCGTGATCTCGCGGCGCTCGTTCACCTCGATGTTCTTCACTTCGCCGTGCACCTGGCGCAGGATGGACACGCGCGGTTTGTCGTGCGCCTTCAGCGCGGCCTTCACTTCGTCTTGCAGCTCCTGGTATTTCATGATTCCCTCTTTTCTGCTGCGCAATCGATTCAGCCTTTCCATCGTACACAATTTGGCTGGCCCATGCGGCCTTCTGCAAAAAGGCGACAAATGCCATCGATGCCGTGAGCAGGTTCGATGGCAACATCACCCCTTGGCGGCGCAGGGCTTTCCCCTTCGCTTTACGAAAAGTTTGCCGACACTTGTTATCATGGGGAAAGCGCTCGCATCGCGGGCGCGCTCGAGAAAGGCTTTCCTCATGAACGGAACCCCTCAAAGCAAGCTCGATTCTCGGGTGAAGAACGTGTGGCGGGTAAACGACGCCATCTGGATCGTGCTCGGCTACCTCAGCTGCGCTGTCCCCTTCGCCATTTGCGCCGCCATCGAACCGGCGCCTTGGGCGTTCGCCCTTGTCGCCGTGCTCTCGGCCATTGCTGCGGTGCTGCTCGTGGTGTTCCTCGTTGTGCTGCCGCCCATTCGCTATGTTCGCTGGCGCTATGAGCTTCACGATGACTACCTCGACATCGCCAAGGGAATCATCTGGCGCAAGCGCTACATCATCCCTTTCATCCGCGTCCAGAATACCGATACGCGTCAGGGGCCTATTCTGCGCGCCTTCGGGCTCTCGAGCGTCACCGTCGCCACGGCCGCTGGCGAGCATGTGATCCCCGGGCTTGCGAACGACATCGCCGACCAGGTGCGTGACCGTGCGGCCGAGCTTGCCCGGATCGCGCGCGAGGACATGTGATGAGCGGGGTCCAAAACCGCGAGAATCGCGAGAGGCGCGGAATGCGCGAGAATCGCGAGAGGCACGCGGTCCATTCCAGCTACATCTGGCTTGGCGGGCTTCAGGGCACCGCTGCGGTGTTCGCGGCGCTTCTCGTCGGCGTGCTTCCCCAGATCATCCCCGAGTTGTTCAACCCCGACAGCCTCGGGCAGTTCGTGAACGGCGGGCTTGCGGCTATTATCATCGCCCTGCTTTTCCTGGGCACGGTCATCGTCTCGTTCGCTGCGAGCCTCATCTACCGCCTCGTGTCCTACAAGCACATTTGGTACGAGTTCGGCGACGAGGAATTCAGCTTCTATTCGGGCATCTTCAACAAGAAGCGCGTGCATGTGCCCTATCGGCGTATCCAGTCGGTCGATCAGACGGCCTCGCTTCTCCAGCGCGTGTTCGGCGTGTGCACGATGCAGATCGACACGGCGGGCGGCGCGTCGAACAAGGCTGTATCGGTGCCGTTTTTGCGCAAAGCCGACGCGGAGGCGCTGCGGGCTGACCTGTTCGCTCGCAAGTCGGCGGCCGTCGGGGCGCCTTTTCGGGAAGCCGACGCCCCGAGCAGCTTCGGCAACGTGCTCGATGCGCCTGCTGAGGTGTGGGACGACGTGCGCGGCGTATTCGCCGGGAGCGAGGTCGACACGGGGCGCATCTCCTTCCAGTACGGCATAACCAACAGCGAGCTCATTCTCACCGGGCTTTCGAACAACACGACGCTGGTTCTCGTCGTCGTCGGCATCATCGGCGTGTTCTCGCAGGTCGCCGACTTCGTCTCGCAAATGGCGGGCGAGGCGGGCGGAGCCGTCGCAGAAGTGCTCGCCGACGCGAGCCTCGCGCTTTTCGGCAACAGCCTCATCGCCCTTATCGTTGTCGGGCTCATCGCGTTGTCCCTGTTCGTGTGGGTGATGTCGGCGCTCGGCACCTGCATCTCCTTCGGAGGCTTCAAGGCGCGCCGCCGCGGCGACCGCATCGAGGTCGAGCGCGGCCTTCTCCAACACAGGTTCCACGGCGTGTCGGTCGATCGCGTGCAGTCGGTTGTCGTGAGGCAGACTTTCGTCAGGCGCATCTTCGGCTTCTGCGAGCTGTCGCTCGGGAAGGTGGATGCGTCGAGTGGGTCGGGTGGCATGGAAGATTCCCTTTCCGAAGGCGCGCTTATCGTGCACCCCTTCGTGAAGGTCGACCGCGTGCCCGAGATTGTCGCGGGTCTCGTTCCCGAGTTCGCCGATATGCCGACCGAGCGCCGCCGTGTTCCCAAGGCGGCTCTTCGCCGTGCGCTGGTCAGACGCACGATCGTCCAGGGATGGGGGCTTTGGTGCGCCGTGGCGCTTGCGCTTCTCCACGTGGGCGTGATGTTCGGCGTGAGCGCTTATGACGACGGCTTCATGTCGGCGGGGGAGCTCTTCTGGTTCGACCGGATCGCGCTTGTGGGCTACGTCGCGTGCGTGGTTGCCGAGGTGCTCGCCGCCGTGGGTGCGGTTCTCTGGGCCCGCTCGTCGTGGTTCTCGTTCAACAGACGCTTTATGCAGGTGAAAAACGGCGGCCTCGGCACAGTCTCGGTTTGCTTGCCTCGCGAGAAGATCCAATTCGGCTTCTCGAAATCGAACCCCCTCCAGCGCCGTGCGAAGGTGGCGACCATCACCGTGCGGACAGCTGCGGGTTTGCAAGGCACCTCGACCAGGCTGATCGACGCATGTGAAGAAGATGCCGCCGCATGGCTGGCGTGGCTTGTCCCTGGGGGAAATGTGATAGAGTGATACGCATGGACACACATGCGACATCCGATTCGAAAGGCGGCCGAAGTTCGGCGTCTGACCCTTCGGCGCCTGGGCCTGCCGCCCGCAAAGACGCCCCTCTGCCTGCTGCGTCGCCTTCGCGTGCGCAAGAGCATCCTCCCACGCCTCGGGCATGGACTCCTTCTCAGTTCAAGCCGCGCACCCTCTCTGAGGCGCGCGAACATAGAAACGAGCCCGCCAACACGTCTGCGAACGCCGATCGCGCACGCCGCAACGTTCGTGAGTATACGCTCGGCGAGGAGATCGCCAACTCCGTGACGCACGGCATCGGCGCGCTCCTTTCCATTGCGGCGATTCCCATTCTCGTGGTGATCGCGGTGCGCGCTGGGGGCGGCGTGAAGCTTGCGGCGGCGCTCGTCTACACCATCACCATGCTGGTGGAATACCTCATGTCGACGCTGTACCACGCTATCGCGGTAGACCGCGCCAAGCGCGTGTTCAAGGTGCTCGACCACAGCGGGATCTATCTGTTCATCGCGGGAACGTATACGCCGTTTTGCCTGGTCACGCTTGGAAACGACGGGGGAATCTACCTGGCTGTGTTCGTGTGGGTCGTAGCGCTTGCGGGCATTGCCTGCGAGGCGTTCTGGGTATTCCGCCCGCGCTGGATATCGGCGGTGCTCTACCTTCTTTTAGGGTGGTGCGTCGTTGCGTATCTGCCGGCTCTTGTGGCGAACCTTCCCATGGAGGGTCTTGCGCTCCTGGTCGCGGGCGGCCTGGTCTATACGGTCGGCTGCATATTCTACGTGTTGAAGAAGATTCCCTACATGCATTCGGTGTTCCACGTGATGGTCGTTGCGGCGAGCGTGCTGCAGTTTCTGGCCGTGGCGCTGTATGTGATGTAGCGGCGAGGTGAGCGTCCGCACCGTCACGGGCGCGGCGGATGGATTTTCGGGGATAACGTCCCTTGATAGCACGAGGAGTGGATGATTACGATGAGCGACGAGGAGCAGAAGGGCCTGACCGGCTTCTTCTCACGTTTCGGGTCGGCGAAGAAGCAGACGGTCTCCGAGGAGGAAATCAAAGACATCGTCGCCGACAACGATGAGCTCGCCGACGACGAGAAGCGCATGATCCACGACATCATCGACCTGGGCGACATGTCGGTGCATGAAATCATGCAGCCGCGCGTCGACATGATCATGGTCGAGGACACCGAGACGGTGCGCACGGCGGTCGAGCGCATGCACGGCACGGGCTACTCGCGCCTTCCCATCTTTCACGAGGACGCTGACCACATCATCGGCATCGTGCATTACAAGAACCTCGTCGGGCCGCTCATCGACGGCCGCGAGGACGACCTTGCCGCGAAGTACGCTTTCGAGCCTTTGTTCGTTCCCGAGACCAAGGACATCTTTCCGCTGCTCAAGGAAATGCAAACGAATCGGCAACAGATGGCCATCGTGGTGGACGAATACGGTGGGACCGATGGTTTAATTACCGTTGAGGACATCATCGAGGAAATCGTAGGCGAAATCGTTGACGAGTACGACATGGAGGGTAAGGAAATCACCAAGCTCTCCGACGGTGTATGGCGCGTCGATGGGCGCTTCCCGGTCGAGGACGCGGCGGCGCTCGGCTGGCCGGTCTCCGAGTCGGAGGACTACGAGACCATTGCTGGCTGGCTGATCGACACGCTCGATTTCGTGCCGGAGATGGGCGATGAGTTCACGGTGGGCGGTTATTCGTTCAAAATCGAGCGTATGCGCCGCTCGCGCATTTCCACCATTCGCGTGGAACGTTTGGCCAGTGGGGCCGACGTCGCCGAAGAGGGGGAAGGCCAGCAGGAAAAGACGCACTAGAGCGAAAGGGACGGCACCGTGGTCGGAAGGAAGCTCACGCGAGATGCGAACGCGCGGCTCGGAGGCGTGTGCGCGGGCGTTGCACGCTACTTCGGCATCGACCCGATTGTCGCGCGCATCCTCGTCGTCGCGGGCACGCTGCTCACGGGCGGCCTTCTCGTCGTTGCCTATGTGGCGCTCGTCTTCGTCTTGCCGAAATCGTCGGTTTCCGGAGACGTGTTCGACGTCCGTCCGGAGTCGGCGTCCTCCGAGAAATACGGGCCCATCGATTGCAGCGCGCCGTCCTCCGAAAGCGAGCGGCAAACCTATGTGGGGGTCGGCCATTTGCCCCCGAAACCGCCGCGCTCGTTCCGCTGAGCGTGAAATTCGTTCTTGTTCAATCCAAAATTGAGAATAACAACTACCAGGTACGATAAAAATTTCGCTGCGTAATATCGAACAAACCGTGGAGCGTTCTCCACAAGATTTTGCGTTGAAACCCTCGCATAAGGTAAAATTATGCCTTGCAAACAACAGCATAAGCTCTTCTCTTGGCAGCAATCCCACCCACAATTCAATACGCTGTCACCGCTTCGGCGGTTAGGTCTCGTGCTGTTCGAGAAAGGTTGACACTGCGTGGTAACACGTCGAAATAATATGAAGAAGACGGGCTTGGTCGCGAAAATCGCCGCGATCGGGTGCGCCTCCGTCGTGGCGGTCGGCTGCTTCGGCTATGGCCTTGCCGCGGCAGGCGGCTCGTCGTCTCCGTTCGGCGGCACTGCCTCTTCGGCGCCGGCTGCCGAGGTGCTTGTCTCCAATGTGTCCGACACATCGGTCGGCAGCGTTTTGTCGCAGCCCGCATCGCGCGACATCACCCAAGGCGTTCAGGCCGTCGAGGCCGAGAAGGAAGCCGAGCGCATCGCCGCCGAGCAAGCCGCCCTCGCCGAGGAGCAGGCTCGCATCCAGGCTGCCGAGCAGGCGCTCGCCAAGGCGCGCACCACCGATGCCTCTTCTGCGATGTCTCAGCTCGCCGAAGTGGATTGGAGCTGCGGCAAGGACGCCTTCATCTCCGAGTGGGCGAATCGCATCAACAACTATCTCGCGGGGTCCCCGCTTGCCGGCCAAGGGGAGACTTTCGCTACCGCTGCATGGGAAAACGGCGTCGATCCTCGCTGGTCGCCGGCTATTTCCAATACCGAGTCCACCAAGGGTGCAAACTGCTTCCTGCCGCACAACGCGTGGGGCTGGGGCTCTACCGGTTGGAGCTCGTGGGAAGAAGCCATCAACGCCCATGTCGCAGGCCTTGCGAAGGGGTATGGCTATACCATCAGCTACTCGAACGCCCAGAAGTACTGTCCGCCGAACTACGACAACTGGTTCCGCGACACGCTTCGGGAAATGTCGAAAATCTAACGTAAGGTTGAAGGCCGGGCGCGAGTCCGGCCTTTTCTTTTCCGCATGCGCTATGCTAAGCACTTAAACGGCGTCGCGGCGAAAGGCGATTTATGAGCAATGTCATCGTGGTAGGGTGCGGGCGCGTGGGCTCGCAGCTCGCCAACATGCTTTCCGACAACGGGAGCAACGTCTGTGTGATCGACAGGAGCGCCGACGCGTTCGCGAACCTCGGTCGCAACTTCAACGGCTCCACGCTGCAGGGCGTCGGCTTCGACGAGGACACCCTCGTGAAGGCGGGTGTGGACGACTGCGATGTCGTTGCGGCCGTCACGCAGCTCGACAACACGAATCTCATGGTTGCGGAGGTCGCAAGCCGCCTGTTCGGCGTTCCTCACGTGATCGCGCGCCTGTACAACCCCGACCACGAGCGAGCCTACATGCAGCTCGGCATCGACTACGTGTGCGGCACATCGCTCGTCGCCGAGGATGTGTTCTCGAAGGTGGTATCGGGCCACGGCGCGCATATCGACACCTTCGGGGAATTCGAGGTGCTGCGATTCTCCCTCGATCTGAGCTCTCGCGAGGGGAAGCGCACGATCCGAGTGGGCGAGCTCGAGCGCGATCATGACATCCGCATCATCGCCTTCGAGCGCGGTGATGGGTCGGCGAGTTCCATTCCCAACAAGGAAAGCGTTCTCTACCAGGGGGATTCGGTGCTCGCGTGCGTGCGCCACGAGCTTATTCCCATGTTCAGCAAATACATCCAGGAGTAGGGGCTCGTCTGCCCGCATCGCACGCCGTGCCTTGCGGACGTAGCACCTCTTCCGTGAAAGGGCATTCATGTATGTAGTGATCAACGGCGGCGGAAAAATCGGCGCCTATCTTGCGAACGTGCTTCTGAAGAGCGGCAACGAGGTTGCTGTCATCGAGCAGAACCGACGCACCGCCGACCGTTTGTCGGTGGAGCTCACGGGTCGCTACCTCATCATCCACGGCGACGGCTGCGACTCGAAGTTCCAAGAGGACGCAGGTATCCGCCATGCCGACGTGTTCGTCGCCACGACCGGCCAGGACGACAGCAACCTCGTGTCGTGCGAGATCGCGCAGCGCGTGTTCAGCGTGCCCCGATGCATTGCGCGCGTGAACAGCCCGAAGAACATGCGCATCTTCCACGAGGTCGGCATCGAGAGCGTCTCTTCCACCACGCTCATCGCGAACATGATCGAAGAGGAAGCGCTTATGGGATCGGTGAGCGTCGTGTCCTCGCTCACGCACGGCAACGTTGCGCTTTCCGAGGTCACGGTGCCGCGCATGCGCTACCATTCGAACGCTGACGGCGTGCTCGCGCGCGACATCCCCATGCCCGACGGTAGCCTGATCGTCGCCGTCGACACCGCCGACGACGTCGAGGTGGTGCGCCATGACACCGTGTTGCACCCCGGTGACAAGGCGGTCGTCGTCGCCGACACCGAAGCGCTCGACCGCGTGCGCGCTTTGTTCAAGGGGCTTTAGCCAGTGCGCGCGGGCGTATAGTATGCTAGCGACAAGCAAAACGGGAACAATCGACACGGGAAAGGCGAGCAAGCGCAATGATCAACCGCTACACGCGTCCTGAGATGGGCGCAATCTGGGAGCTTCAAAACAAGTTCTCCATCTGGAAGGAAATCGAGATCCTGGCGTGCGAGGCACAGGCTGAGCTGGGGAAAGCCGGTATAACGAAAGAAGAGGCGAAGTGGATTCGCGACCACGCCGACTTTACCGTCGAGCGCATCGACGAGATCGAGAAGGTCACCAACCACGACGTCATCGCCTTCACCACCAACATGGCCGAGTACATCGATGCCGACGTGCCGGAGGGTGAGGAGAAGCCCTCGCGCTGGGTGCACTACGGCATGACCAGCAGCGACTTGGGAGACACGGCGCTTTCCTACCAGATCACCCAGGCAATCGACATCATCTTGGCAGACGTGAAGCAGCTTGGCGAGACGTGCAAGCGCCGCGCCTTCGAGTTCCAGAACACGCTGTGCGTGGGCCGCACTCATGGCATCCATGCCGAGCCGATGACCTTCGGCATGAAGTTCGGCAGCTGGGCATGGGCTCTGAAGCGCGCTCAGACGCGTCTCGAGCAGGCACGCGAGGTTGCCGCGACGGGCGCCATCTCGGGCGCGGTCGGCACGTATTCCTCCATCGACCCGTTCGTCGAGCAGTACGTATGCGAGAAGCTGGGCCTTACGCCTGACCCGCTTTCGACCCAGGTGCTCGCGCGCGACCGCCATGCGCAGGTCATGTGCGCGCTCGCATGCGCCGCGGCGACGCTCGAGTCGATCGCCATGCAGGTGCGCCTGCTCCAGCAGTCCGATGTGATCGAGGCGGAGGAGCCGTTCAAGAAAGGCCAGAAGGGCTCGTCGGCGATGCCCCACAAGCGCAACCCCATCACCGCCGAGCGCGTTTGCGGCCTCGCCCGCGTGGTGAAGGCGAACGCCCAGGTGGCGCTTGACAATGTGGCGCTTTGGTACGAGCGCGATATTTCCCACTCCGGCACCGAGCGCGTCGCGCTGGCCGACTCCTTCACGGCGCTCGATTACATGTTCGGCAAGATGCAGTGGATCTTGGACGGCCTGCAGACGTACCCCGATAAGATGGAGCACAACCTGTGGCGCACCCGCGGGCTTATCTTCTCCTCGAAGGTGCTGCTCGCGCTCGTGCAGACGGGCATCACGCGCGAAGAGGCATATGTTATCGTGCAACGCAACGCCATGAAGGTGTGGGAGGATATCCAGAACGCCGTCGAGGGGCCGACGTACCGCGAGCGCCTGGAGGCCGACCCCGAGGCGAAGCTTACGAAGGAAACGCTCGACGAGATCTTCGATCCGTGGGATTTCCTCACGCGCAAAGACGAGGTCTTCAAGCGTCTCGAGAGCCTGGAGTTCTAGCCGCTTCGACTTGAGGGCTCGTGCTTGGTTTGAGCTCAGGTTTTGGTTTGAGCCTGAATCGAGGGTCGGGTCTAAGCTCCTCGTTTGAGTTTGGGATTCCGACAGCTTGAGTCTCGGATCGGGAATCGCCTTGCGGCGGGCTGCCTTGTTGTCTGCTTTTTCGAGGCCTTGAAATCCGCTTGGGTTTCAGGGCCTTTTCTTGCCTGTGATACCCTCGATGGGGCACCCCTGTACAAAAACAACGATTTCTTATGAAGGAATTATGTACTATACCCCATTATTAAAGAAAATGGGGAATAACTCGCTCTGAAAGTGTGTCGACTGGGACGTTTTCAGGATAAGCGAAGCTCGAAATCACTTGTCTTCACTGTTTCTTCATAACTTATCGTCATTTTTGTACAGCAAGGACCCGAACTTCATCGCTGCCGCTTCGGTAGAGTTGATTTCCGCTCCGCGAGGTCGGGCTGCAGGACCGTAGGTTTGCGGATTGTCGCCTCGTGCGAAGTCAGGCTCCAAGTGAAGGTTGCGATGCCCGCCTTGCGTGAGGGCTTTGGAGGCGGGCGATGGCTTCGTAGTCTGAGCGCCCAGCGGATGCCAGTCTCGTGCGCGGGCTTGAGGGTAGCTAAACCGGTTCCCAGACGCGCACGCAGCAGTACTGCTGCGATTCGCCCTGAAGCGTGGTGTTGTCGATGTTCGAGTACGTGACGACGCGCTTGACCGAGCCGGTCGACGCCAGGTAGTCGCCGAAGCTCGGCGCGCCCGACTTCACCTCCAGCAGGAAATACTGCTTGCTCTCGGGGCTGAACCCGCACACGTTGTACGAGTCCTTCGCGATGATCCACCCACCGCACCATGCGGGCGGGGCGGTGGGGGTCACGCCATGGCGGAACCACGGAACCAGGCTGTACGAGGCGTTGCCCTGCGTGTCGGTGTCGGGCTGCACGGTGCTTGCGGGAATGTACGTTCCCAGGTTGGCAATGCCTTCGCCGAAATTGTAGATCGCTTCGAACGAGAACATGAACCCCGTGTCGCCGTAACCCGCCTCGAGTGGCTTCATCGAAGAGGGAAGCACGAGGGAGTCGACCACGCTCGCGGATTGCGCGTCGATGCGCGTGAGCTGGTAACGCGACGAGGATGCTGCGGCGCGCGGGGTGATGACGACGGAGTCGCCCGTCGCATAGGGCGGTGTGCACATGCGGCCTTTCGAGGTGTAGGCCTCCTCGGTGTCGCTCGAGCCAAAACGGGCTCTCATCAGGCGTGACGCTTCCTTGCTCGCCGATCCGTCCTTCTTGGGGAGAACCTGCCAGAAGGCGTATCCGCTCGATGCGGCGAGCGTCGGGGTCTCCCAATCGGCGCCGCCCTCTTCGGCCAGTGCCGCCGTCCCGAGTTCCCCGTTCGAAAGCGCGGCGCTGTAGATGCGCCAGGTGCCGTCGAGGATGTTCGCCTCGGTCCACACGACGCCGGTCGCGCACGCGCGCACATCGTAGATCTCGAAACCTTCTTCTTGACCTTTCGCCTGGGAAATCGCCGTGGTCTGGTTGCCTGACGAAAGGGAGAGCAACACCACCTTCGTAAGCGGCTTCGAGCCGTCGGTGGGCACGAGGCACGCCGCAAGGGAATCGTCGCTTGCCCAGACAAGCGTTCCGTAGGGAAGCTCATAGGTTCCTGAAAGTCCGAGCACGGTGCTCGAATCCTCGATTTCGGTGAAGTCGCCCGGCGTCGCGGCAGAACACGACGTGACGGCGTCCTTAGGGACAGCCAGCGTGTTGAAGGTGGGTTCGTTCGCCTTCGAGGCGGCGTTCACTCCCACGCCGATGCCCCCGCCGACAACGGCAAGGGCTCCGATGCCGATTGCGCCGTAAAGGAAGTGCCGTCGGGTGAGAAGGACCTGCCCACCGCCTGGGGCGGGCACCTTGATGCCCTGCTCCGAGCGCCCTTCGGCGACGCGGACCGTCGGTGCGTGCGTTGCATGCGCCGCACGCGGGCGATAGCTCGCAGAAGTGCCCCGCCGCGTGCTTTGGCGAGGGCTTCTTTGCGCGTGCGCGCTGTTTTTTCCTGGAGTGGGTCTTTTCGTTGGCATGGTGGTAATTGTGTCATTTCGCCTACGCCTCGCGCGAGAATACGCCCAATTGCTACAATAAACCCAAAGACGAATCTGACGGTCCGCCGTAGGCTTTAAGCCTTGCGCGCTCCGCCGGCCTCGCGCATGGTCCATGCGCGCAGGAAAATCCCATGTTAGGAGACGTCAATGAACAACGAAACCCGACGCATTCTTCTTGTAGAAGACGAAAAGGCGATCCGCGATGCGGTCGCTGCTTATCTCGAGCGCGAAAACTACTGGGTAACCGCCGTGGGCGACGGCCAGGAGGCGCTTGAGGAATTCCAGAAGCATCATTTCGACCTGGTCGTTCTCGACCTTATGCTCCCACGCGTTCCCGGCGAGCGCGTCTGCCGCGCCATCCGCGACAACTCCGATGTGCCCATCATCATGCTTACCGCGAAGGGCGAGGTGGAAGACCGCATCATCGGGCTTGAGCTGGGCGCCGACGATTACCTGGTGAAGCCCTTCAGCCCCCGCGAGCTTGTCGCGCGCGTACGCGCCCTGCTCCGCCGCGTGCATGCCGACTCCGAGCCGCAGCGCGAAGTGCTCGAGTTCGGCGACCTCACGATCGACGTTTCCGGCCACAAGGTTCTCGTGAAGGGCGAGGAAGTCGACCTCACGGCCTCCGAGTTCAAGCTGCTCACCACGCTTTCCCGCTATCCGGGCCGCGTGTACTCTCGTATGGAGCTGGTGGAAAAGGTGCTCGGCTACGACTTCGAGGGCTACGAGCGCACCATCGACTCGCACGTGAAGAACCTGCGCGCGAAGATCGGCGACAATCCGCGCAACCCGAAGTGGTTGCATACCGTCCACGGCGTGGGGTATCGCTTCGAGGACCCCACGAAATCCGGCAAATAGCCTGCGGGTGACCCGTGAGCGAAACGAATCGAGTACATAACGGCTCGGCGTCCGAAGGGACGTCGAGCCCCTCTGCGAATGCGGGTGGCGGGGCTGCCCGCATTCGCGTCATGCCCGACTCCTCCGAGGAGCGGGCTTCAATGGGCGAGTCCCATCAGGGAAAGCTTGCGCGAAAGGAGCGCCGCCGCAAGTTCGGCTGGACGAGCCTTTCCTACACTGCGCGCGTCACCTTGGCGTTCGCGCTCATCGCCGCAATGACCGGCCTTGTCGCCATCGGCGTTATCTCGTTTGTGTGGGAACAGCATTTCCAAACCTACACCGCGTCCAACATGGAGACCCTTGCGGAGACGACCGCCAGCCGCATCGAGGAGCGCATGGAGGCCGACAGCACGCTCACCATCAAGAGCTCTGCGGCGCTTATGCCCGTCGAGGCCGCGCTTGAGGTCACGCCGGGCATCGCTATCAAGGTCGTCGACGAGAACGACGTCGCCGTTTTCGATTCCTCGAACCGTATCAACGGCATCCCGAACGCCACGAGCTCCTTCGAGCCGAAGGACGCCTCGAAGGTCGCGCTCGCCAAGATCGTGGTCGACGACAAGGTTGTCGGCTCCGTACGCATCTGGGTCTACGGGTCAGATACGCTTATGCGCGGCCCTGACCAGGAGTTCCGCGAGAATTCCTACCAAGCTATGCTCTTCGCGTCGCTCGTGGCCATCGTGCTTGCGTCGTGCATCGGCTTTTTGTTCGCGCGCAATCTGGTGGCCCCCATCAACCGCATGACGAAGACGGCCCGCGCCATCAAGGAGGGCGACCTCTCGGCGCGCACCGATCTTCACGGCGAGGACGAGATCGCCCGCCTGGGCGAGACCTTCGACGAGATGGCGGAGTCGGTCGAGAAGGACCGCGAGCTGGAGCGCCGTCTCACAACCGACGTCGCCCACGAGCTGCGCACGCCGCTTATGGCCATCCAATCCACCGTCGAGGCGATGGTCGACGGCGTGTTCGAGGCCGATGCCGAGCGCCTCGAGACTGTGAACTCCGAGGTGCAGCGCTTAAGTCGCCTGGTTGATGCGCTCTTGAAGCTCTCCCGCCTGGAAAACCGCGCCACCCCCATGAAAGAGGAAGTGGTCGACGTGGGCGAGCTCATCCAGAGCATCGTCTCCACACATGAGGCGTTCGTTGCCGACTCGGGGCTCACGTTCGAGTACCGCGCCGAAAAAGGCGTGCTCGTCGTGGGCGATCCCGACATGATTCGCCAGGCCACGGCCAACCTCATCTCGAACGCGGTGCGCTACACCCCCGAAGGCGGGCATGTGTCGGTCACCGTGTCGAAGGGCGACATCATGGCCTCGATCGCTGTACGAGACACCGGCATCGGGCTTTCCCCCGAGGAGGCGAAGATGGTCTTCTCGCGCTTCTGGAGGGCGGACGCCGGGCGCAACCGCGCGAGCGGCGGCTTAGGCATCGGGCTTGCGGTCGTGAAGGAAATCGTCGATCGCCATGGCGGCTGGGTGCAGGTCGAGGGCGAGAAGGGCAAAGGCGCCTGCTTCACGCTCCATTTCCCCCTCTACGACGAGCAGCGCACGCGCACCAACGACAAGCGCGAGCAACAAAGGCAGCGCCAGCAGCAAAAGCAGCAGCACCGCCAGCAGTTGCTCTCGGGCGCCCGCCAGCAACGCTCGGCCGAAGGAAAATCCGCTTCCAATCGCAAAAAGTAAGGCAGTGCGCGATAATGGGTCGCGACTCATTATCGCTTGTCGGCGCGCGGGGCACTTGCTCGCGCGCTGCATATTCGCAACGAGGTTTTGAAAGGACCTGAAATCATGAGCGTGATCGACATCGAACCCGATGCGCAAGGCAAAGTTCGCGACCTCTACGATCTGGGCGACCGTCTTCTGGTCGTCGCTTCCGATCGCATCTCCGCGTTCGACTACATTCTCGAGGACGAAATTCCCCATAAGGGCCAGGTGCTCACGCAGCTTTCGTGCTTCTGGTTCAAACTGCTCGACGGCGTGATCGAGAACCATCTCATCTCCGCCGACGTTGCCGACCTGCCGGAGCGCTTTAAGCCCTATGCTGATGCGCTGGAAGGGCGGTTCATGCTGGTCAAGAAGGCCGACATGTATCCCATCGAGTGCATTGTGCGCGGGTATCTCGCGGGCAGCGGTCTTAAGGAGTACCAGGCGCAGGGCACGGTCTGCGGCATCGAGCTGCCAGGCGGCCTCGTGAACTCCTCCAAGCTCGAGACGCCCATCTTCACGCCTTCCACCAAGGCCGAAATCGGCGACCATGACGAGAACATCAGCTTCGAGCGCTGCGCCGAGATCATCGGCGACGAGGCGGCGGCCGAGCTGCGCGATGCGGCCATCAAGGTGTACACCGCCGCGCGCGACCACGCAGCCGACCACGGCATCATCATCGCCGATACCAAGTTCGAGTTCGGACGCGTCGACGGCCGTCTCATCTTGGCCGATGAAGTTCTCACCCCCGACTCTTCGCGCTTCTGGCCCGGCGATGAGTACGAGCCCGGCAAAAGCCAGTCGAGCTTCGACAAGCAGTACGTCCGCGATTGGCTCACCGCCCATTGGGACAAGGAGTCCGGCACCAAGCCGCCCCGCCTTCCCAAGGACGTCATTAAGCGCACGAGCGAGAAGTACATCGAGGCCTACGAGAAGATTACGGGTGAGAAGTTCCCGTTCGCATAGGGAGCTTCGGTCCGTGCCGGCAGGCGGGCATTCCCGGCCGAGCGCGCTGCCTTAAAGGGCCTTCCCGCTTTTGAAGTAAGTGTCCACGAGAAAGAACCATTGCATGTCACAACGTAACTACATGAACGACCGCTACCAGGACGAGGGCCCTAAGGGTACGACGCGCAAGAGCGCGGCCTCGGCGAAGCCGAAGTCGAAAGCTGCCGCCTCGGTGCATATTCAGTCCTCGACGAAGACCCCTCAGGAGAGAAAGGCGGAGCAGAAGGCTCGCCGCAAGGCCGAGCGCGCCAAGCAAAACGAGCTCGACCGCAAGTACTACAATCCGCCCACAGCGGAATACAAGCGCCTGCGCCGCCTTTGGTGGGTCGTCCTGATCGCTGCGGTGCTTATGGTCGCGCTGTCGTGGTTCGCCCGCTCGTGGGAGCCCGCGTGGATCAGCTACGTTACGCTCGGCTCGTCCTACGTGCTCATCATCCTTGCGTTCTACCTCGACTTTTCGAAGATTCGCAAGTGCCGCCGCAAGTACCAGATGGAAATGGAATCCCAGAACACCAAGGAAAGCCGCCGCGCCGAGAAGGCGAAGCGCGCAGCCGAGCGCGAGGCGGAAAAGCAGAAGGAAGACGCTGCTGCGGAGGTTGCCGAGGAGCAGATCAAGCCTAAGCGCGGCCTGTTCGGCCGCAAGAAGGTCGACGCCGCCGATGCTGCGAAGCCGGCCGATGCCGCTTCTGCTGCAAAGCCTGCCGACAAGTAATCGCCTGCCACCCTGGAAAGGATCATCATGGTTTCGCGCGTATACGTGGAGAAGAAGCCCGGCTTCGATGTCGAAGCGCAACAGCTGCTCGCCGAGCTGCACACCGCCGTTCCCGAGGGACTTGCGAAGACGGCTCGCCTGCGCCTAATCAACTGCTACGACGTCGAGGGCATCGACGAGGAACTTTTCGAGCGTTGCATCCCCACGGTGTTCTCCGAGCCGCAGGTCGACGATGCCTCGCGTGAGTTTCCCGTTACGGGCGTCGAGTTCTCGGGCAAGACTGTCAAGCAGCTTGCCGCGGAGGGGGCGGACATTTCCGGGATCGCCGCAGCTCCCGCTAACGTGCACGTGTTCGCCGTCGAGGCGCTGCCCGGCCAGTTCGACCAGCGCGCCGACTCCGCGTCGCAGTGCATCCAGTTCATCAGCCAGGGCGAGCGCCCCGACGTCGCCTTCACGCAGGTCTACGTCATCGAGGGCGAGTGCACCGACGATGCGCTCGCTGCGGTGAAGCACTACGTCATCAACCCGGTCGAGACGCGCGAGGCGTGCCTCGTTGCGCGCGAAACGCTCCAGATCGCCCACCCGACGCCCAAGCCCGTCGAGGTCATCGAGGGTTTCCTCGATCTGGACGAGGCGGGTCTTTCTCAGTTCATCGAGGAGCGCGGTCTGGCGATGGACCTTGCCGACATCGCGTTTTGCCAACAGTATTTCGCGGGGGAGAAGCGCTGCCCGACCATCACCGAGATCAAGATGATCGATACCTACTGGTCGGACCACTGCCGCCATACCACGTTCGGCACCGAGCTCACCAACGTCGTGATCGACGACGAGCAGGTGCGCGAGACCTATGAGCGCTACCTTAAGCTGCGCCATGAGCTCGGCCGCGACGAGAAGCCCATCTGCCTTATGGACATGGGCACCATCGGCGCGAAGTGGTTAAAATCCCAAGGCATCCTGACCGGCCTCGACGAGTCTGAGGAAATCAACGCCTGCACGGTGAAGTGTACGGTCGACGTCGACGGGAGGGACGAGGATTGGCTCTACCTCTTCAAGAACGAGACGCACAACCATCCCACCGAGATCGAGCCGTTCGGCGGCGCGGCAACGTGTTTGGGGGGCGCTATCCGCGACCCGCTTTCGGGGCGCAGCTACGTGTACCAGGCGATGCGCGTAACCGGTGCGGGTGACCCCACGGTCCCCGTGTCGGAAACGCTTGAAGGCAAGCTTTCTCAGCGCAAGCTCGTGACGACGGCCGCCGCCGGCTACTCGTCCTACGGCAACCAGATCGGCCTGGCCACAGGCTCTGTCCACGAGCTGTATCATCCGGGCTATGTCGCCAAGCGCATGGAAATCGGCGCCGTCGTCGCGGCGACCCCGGCCGATCACGTGCGTCGCGAGAAGCCCGAGCCGGGCGACGTCATCGTCCTTTTGGGCGGGCGCACCGGCCGCGATGGCATCGGCGGCGCGACCGGGTCGTCGAAGGCGCACAACCTGGAAAGCCTCGAGCATTGCGGTGCCGAGGTGCAGAAGGGCAACGCCCCTGTCGAGCGCAAGCTTCAAAGGCTGTTCCGCCGCGGTGAGGCCTGCCGTCTCATCAAACGCTGTAACGACTTCGGCGCGGGCGGCGTGTCGGTTGCCTTGGGCGAGATCGCTGACGGCCTGCGTATCAACCTCAATAAGGTCCCGAAGAAATACGACGGCCTTGACGGCACTGAGCTCGCCATCTCGGAGAGCCAGGAGCGCATGGCTTGCGCCATTGCCGCCGCCGATGTGGAAGAATTCCTCGGGTACGCCAAGGAGGAGAACCTCGAGGCCACGGTGATTGCCGAGGTCGTCGCCGAGCCGCGCGTGCGCATCTTCTGGAACGACGAGGCCATCGTCGACGTGAGCCGCGAGTTTTTGGCATCGAACGGAGCCCCGAAGCATCAGGACGTTCATATCGAGGCAGGCAGCTCCTATGAGCGCACTTGGGCGGGCGACACGTTCGCCGAGCGCATGGAGTCGCTTGTGAGCGACCTGAACGTCTGCTCCAACAAGGGTCTCTCCGAGCGCTTCGATTCCACGATCGGCGCGGCTACCGTGCTCATGCCGTTCGGTGGAAAATACCAGCTCACGCCCGCGCTCGCCATGGTGGCGAAGTTGCCGGTCGACGGCGAGACCACGACGTGCTCCGGCATGGCGTGGGGCTTCAACCCCTATCTCACCGAGAAGAATCAGTTCGTCGGCTCCTATATCGCCGTCGTCGAGAGCGTTTCGCGCCTGGTGGCCACGGGCTTCAAACGCGAGGACATGTACCTTACGTTCCAGGAATACTTCGAGCGCCTGCGCAATGAGCCTGCTCGCTGGGGCAAGCCCGCGGCTGCCGTTCTCGGTGCGCTTCAGGCGCAGCTCGATCTGGGGCTGGGCTCGATCGGTGGAAAAGACTCCATGTCGGGCTCGTTCGAGGACCTCGATGTTCCCCCGACGCTCGTGTCCTTCGCCACTGCGGTCGGCAAGGTCGATCGCGTGACGAGTCCTGAGTTCAAGGGCGCTGGCCACAGGGTCGCGCTCATCGCTCCGCGCTGCTACGACGCCGATGATGTGGCGCCCGCTGCCGAGGACGAGCTTGCGGCGATCGCCGCGGTTGAGGGCCTTATCGGCGAAGGTGCAGCCCTTGCCGTGTCGACGCCTGGTTACGGTTGCGCGGCGGAGTCGCTGTTCAAGATGTGCGTCGGCAACGGAATCGGTGTGGCGCTCGAAGACGCTGACGCCGATGCGCTCTTCACCCCCGCATATGGCAGCTTCATCGTCGAACTCTCCGACGATGCGGTGCTTCCCGAGGCGACCGAGTGTCTCGACGTCGCCCTTCTCGGCACGACGACCGAGGACTACGTGCTCTCGGTTGCGGGAGAGAGCGTCGACCTGGCTCGCTTGCAGGATGTGTGGGAAGGCGCGATCGAGTCGGTGTTCCCGTATCGCAGCGCTGCTGCCCAATCGGAATCCAGCGCCACCGACGTTGTGCCCATCACGTGCGACGACAAGCTGCCGCTCACGTATAGCGGTTCGATCGCGAAGCCGCGCGTCATCATCCCCGTGTTCCCGGGGACGAACTGCGAGTACGACACGGCGCACGCCTTCGAGCGTGCCGGCGCCCTGCCGACCACGCTCATCGTGAACAACTTGACGCCCGATGCGGTCGCCGAGAGCATCGCCGCCCTCGCTGCCGCCATCCGCGAAAGCCAGATCGTCATGATTCCAGGCGGCTTCTCCGGCGGCGATGAGCCTGACGGCTCGGCGAAGTTCATCACGGCGTTCTTCCGCGCCCCTGAGGTGACCGAGGCGGTGCGCGATCTTCTTCAGAACCGCGACGGCCTCATGCTCGGCATCTGCAATGGATTCCAGGCGCTCGTCAAGCTCGGCCTTGTGCCTTATGGCGACATCGTTCCCATGACCGATGAATGCCCGACGCTTACCTTCAACACGATCGGCCGCCATCAAAGCCGCCTCGTCCGCACGCGCGTGGCGTCGTCGCTTTCCCCGTGGCTTTCCGAGTGCAAGGTGGGGGACACTCACACCGTTGCTATCAGCCATGGTGAGGGCCGCTTTGTGGCAAGCCCCGAGCTGATCGAGAAGCTCATCGCAAACGGCCAGGTGGCGACGCAGTACGTCGATGCGGAGGGCAAGCCGTCGATGGACCTTTCGGTCAATCCCAACGGCAGCGTGCTGTCCATCGAGGGCATCACGAGTCCCGATGGCCGTGTGCTCGGCAAGATGGGCCATACCGAGCGTTCGGGCGCTGGGCTCTATCGCAACATCCCGGACTTCACGTATCAGCCGCTCATCGAAGGCGGTGTGGAGTACTTCAAGTAAGTGGCGGGCGGCGACCGATTCCAGCATGGTCGCCACTCCCCGATGGAATATGTTGAAGCGCGGGCAATCGGAGCCCGCGCTTCATTTACGTTACAATGCAAATCGCAATCAAGCTAAACGAAGGAAAAGGTGGGCGCAATGGCAATGCAGGCTGCTGAAGGCACAAGGGACTTTCTACCTGACGAGGCGGCGTTTTGGCTGCATTTTAAGGAGACGGCGTTCTCTGTTTTCGCCCGTTACGGGTATGTGCCCATCGAGACACCGATATTCGAGCAGACCGACCTGTTCGTCCGCGGCATCGGCGAAGCGACCGACGTTGTGTCCAAGGAGATGTTCACCGCCGTGTCGGGCGAGAACCTGAAACGCCTCATCGACGGCGGTACCATCAAGAGCAAAAGCCGCCTGTCGCTTCGTCCCGAGGGCACTGCCGGCGTCGTGCGCGCGGTGGCCCAGCATGACCTCGTTCCCCAGGGTGGCGCGCCCGCGAAATTGATGTACGCGGGCCCCATGTTCCGCGCGGAGCGTCCGCAAAAGGGACGTCAGCGCCAGTTTAACCAAGTGGGCGTGGAGTGCCTGGGCGCCGAGGAGCCGACGATCGACGCTGAGGCCATCATCATGCTCATGCGCTTCTACGAGACAATCGGTATCCCGCGCGAATCGATGCGCCTGCTCATCAACTCGATGGGGTGCGAGAAGTGCCGGCCCGCCTATCGAGAGCTCGTCCGCTCCTATATGAACGAGCATGCCGATGAGCTGTGCGAGACGTGCATGACGCGCGCCGAAATCAACCCGCTGCGCGCGTTCGATTGCAAGAACGAGGGCTGCGCTCACGTAATGGAGAGCGCTCCGAAGATTTCGGACCATCTCTGCCCGGACTGCCGTGAACATTACGAAGCGGTGAAGGCCTATCTTGATGCTGCCGGTGTCGCCTACGAGGAGGACTATAAGCTGGTGCGCGGCTTGGACTATTACACGCGCACCGTGTTCGAGGTCCAGGTGGACAACGGCATGGGAAGTCAGAACGCGATCGGCGGTGGCGGTCGCTACGACAAGCTCGTCGAGGAAGTGGGCGGACGCCCGACGCCGGGCCTTGGGTTCGCGCTTGGATATGAGCGCTGCGCGCTTGCGCTGCAGGCAGCAGGTGTTGAATTTCCCCGTGCCCAGCATTGCGACCTGTTTGTCGCCTGCGTCGACGATTCGGTGCACGCTGAGGCGTTCTCGCTCGTGCAGGCGTTTCGCGATGCGGGGCAGTCTGCCGACATGGATCATCAGAAGCGCAGCCTGAAAAGTCAGTTCAAGCTTGCCGACAAACTGAACGCATTGATGGTTGCCATCCTTGGTCCCGATGAGCTCTCCGAGGGCAAGGTGAAGGTGCGCAATATGACGTCGCACGCGGAGCGTCTGGTCGACCTTGCTGCGGTGAAGGCAATCCTTGCGAAGTTCTCCAGCGAGGGCGCCGTCCTCACGCCGGAGCAGATGGGCAAAGCGCTCACTGAGGTTGAGTAGAGCTAAGGGGGAAGAGAACTGTGGGGCGAATGCCGTAGGCGATCGTCTCATCCATTCAAGAGGCCGGGTGCTCGAGAAGCGCTCGGCCTCTTTCTATAGCAAGGGTGCCACTATGAAGCGGGAAATATCTCTGCGTGGCAGAAAGCTACTATATATAGTGACGCGCCGACCCCTTCGGCGGATTTCGCTTCGAATGATTCTGCCCGACAGTTGCTCGGAGTGCCTAGGGACCGGGCTCGCTTGGTTAGTTGGACTCAGGAACATTTGGTCGGCTCCCGCCCTTGCGCATCGAGATGCCCCACACCGCACCAGAACGCCCCTTCCTGGGCTTATGGAGGGAATGTGTACGGGGCTCGAAGGTCAATAGAAGCGCGTCGCCCCAGGTCGTACGGCTAAAACGGCCCTTAAGGCGCCCCTTCCCGGGAAAAAGGCGGGAAAGCCCCTTGACCGCGGGAGGGGGTGCGCGTAATATATCTCCTTGCGCCGCGGACGGAA